>OHJJ01000431.1_pt1 | contig 22132 bp, 17 predicted proteins | sample 1568551 | NCBI WGS metagenome assembly OHJJ01 (sample SAMEA3879505, study PRJEB24766) | human gut metagenome | biome: human-associated habitat; feature: feces | place: USA | collected 1985/1987 | reverse complement strand
GATTCTTCCGCACATAGCGTTGACTCTGCACGGAAAACGAGGCAATCCGGTGACGGGTAATCTGTGCCAGCAGCGAACGGGAAACGCCAGCAATGCCAAATGTAAAGGTAACATGTTCCACGGGGCTTTCATGTCCCATGGTTTCCAGCATGCCAACAAACTTTTCTGCCTGCTCCGCAGAAAGCCCGTCCATCAAGTCCTCTACGGTCGTATCGGAATAACATAATTTTGCAGCGGCTGCAATGATTTGCTCCGGCTGCGGAGTGTGTGAAATTAATGTGACCGTCAAAACGGTACACCTCCCTAAAAACATTCAAAATTGTTTTCATTATAGCATAGTTCTGCGGTTTCGTCAAATCAAAAAGCCATTGTCAAACTGTCGGCGAACTTCTTCACGTTTTCCGCCCTGTTTGCATAGAATAAGAAGAAAAAGGAGGCGACTGTAATGGAAGAATGCTGGCCGATTCCCATTCCGCTGCATCGCCTGCGAGCTGGAACGACTTGCACCTTATACGCCCTGCACACCGCACCTGCAATGAAGCGGCGGCTGCAAGACCTTGGTCTTGTCCCCGGAACAAACATCCAATGCCTGCGGAATCCGAAACGCTGCCCGATGCTGCTGCAGGTTCGGGGCACTTGGATTGCCCTACGGCAGCAGGATGCCCGATTGATTCTGGTGCAAATTACGATTTCCACATAATGTTACAACCAATGACAAAAAGGACTGCCGCCGGCTCGCAGCGGTCTTTTTTTGCGAAACGGGCTGCAAATTCAAAAATGTGCTGCCAAATTTCGCATGGAATCTCTGCCTTTTTGTGAAAAAGAGATGAAAAGCACCCCCGTTTTTCTTGCATTTCTAAAGACAACGTGTTATAATGATTCATATCAAACCAAAAAGGGAGGCACTTTTATTATGTGCGGAATCGTAGGTTATGTAGGCAGCCGGAATTGTACGGATGTCCTCATCAACGGATTGACCAAACTGGAATACCGTGGCTATGACTCAGCCGGTATTGCTGTTTTTTCAGAATCAGGCAATATTCAGGTCGCAAAATCAAAGGGCAGATTAGCAGACCTCATTCATAAAATGGAACAGGAAGGCAGACCAGAGGGACACGCTGGCATTGGACATACTCGCTGGGCAACCCATGGCGAACCATCTGACATCAACTCTCATCCGCATACAGGCGGCAGAGTGACCATTGTTCATAACGGCATTATTGAAAACTACAAAGAACTGAAAGAATATCTGTCTGCAAAGGGCGTAACATTCGCCAGCGATACGGATACAGAAGTCGTTGCAAGACTGCTGGATTACAACTACAACGGCAGCCCGATTGAAACCATCTCCAACACCATTCGGGACTTGGAAGGTTCTTATGCTCTGGGCATTATCTTCGCCGACCATCCGGATGTGGTCTATGCGACCCGAAAAGAAAGCCCGCTGATTGTCGGCTTGGGTAAGGAGGAAAGCTTTATTGCTTCTGATGTTCCGGCAATTCTCCGCTATACACGGGATTATTACCTGCTTGAACAGGAAGAAATCGCTGTTCTAGACCACAGTGGTGTCAAAGTATATGATGCCTATGGCGTGGAAGTACAGAAAGAACGGAAAACAGCGGACTGGGATATGGATGCAGCAGAAAAGGGCGGCTATGCTCACTTCATGCTGAAAGAAATCCACGAACAGCCCACTGCAATCAAAACAACGATTACTCCTCGGATTCGGAACGGTCTGCCAAACTTGGAAGAATGCAACATTACGCCGGAGGCTCTGAAACAGTATCACCGGATTTTTGTTGTTGCCTGCGGTACTGCCATGCACGCTGGTGTTGTTGGGCAGTATGTCATTGAAAAACTGGCACGGATTCCCGTTACTGTTGACATTGCTTCCGAATTCCGGTATCGGGATCCGATTCTCAGTGCAGAGGATTTGGTGATTATCATTTCCCAGTCTGGCGAAACTGCCGACAGCTTGGCAGCAATGCGGCTGGCAAAAAATCGGGGAGCAAAAACGCTCGCCATTGTCAACGCAAAGGGCAGCTCCATTGCACGGGAAGCCGATATGCTGATTTACACACATGCAGGCCCAGAAATTGCCGTTGCATCGACCAAGGCTTACATGGTTCAAATTGCTGTCATGTATCTGCTGGCATTTGAATTTGCTCTGGCAGCTGGTACAATTGATGAAACCGAATGCCGGAAACTCGTTGCAGAATTGCAGCAGACACCGGATTACATTTCAGAAATCCTCAAGAACAAGGAACAGACCCAGTTCATCGCCTCTTCGCTGATTACCGCAGACAGCCTACTCTACATTGGCAGAGGTTTGGATTACGCTTTGAGTATGGAAGGCTCGCTGAAGCTGAAAGAAATCTCCTACATTCACTCGGAATCCTATGCAGCTGGTGAACTGAAACATGGCACAATCTCCTTGATTTCGGATGGCATGCCAGTTATTGCTGTTGCAACCCAGAAGGCATTGTTTGAAAAGACCATCAGCAACATCAAGGAAGTCAAGGCAAGAGGTGCAAAGGTTGTTCTGGTTTGTCGGGATACCTACCAGCCAGATCCTGATGTGGCTGACCTCAAGTTTGGACTGCCGGACTTTGACGACCTGCTGATGCCAATGCTCGCAGTCGTTCCGCTGCAATTGATTGCATACTATACATCGGTTCTGCGTGGAAACGATGTTGATAAGCCGAGAAATCTGGCGAAGTCGGTCACGGTTGAATAAACAATATCTGCATCCCGTGGAGCAGGCGGTTTCCGCTGCCTGCTCCGCATTTTATGCATGATTCTGGGAAAATCTGCACCGTTCTTGAAAAAGAGGATTTACAGCTAAAATTTTTTGAAAGACAGGAGGCGTCCGTTTCATCCGGACGAAACACACCTATGAAACATCCATTTTTTTCGCTTCTTTCCGCTTCTCTGCTGCTGGGCAGTCTGGCAGTTGGCACAGTTGTTTCTGCCATTCCGGCAGCAGCAGACGGAACGAGCGGCGACTATACCTATGAAGTTGATGAGGAAACTTTAAAGGGCTATATCACGGGTTACACCGGAAAAGACAAGGAAATCACCATTCCAGAAGAATTGGACGGCACGGTCATTGCCGGTATTTCCGCCGATACTTTTTATAATTGCGACACTTTGGAGAAAATCACCATTCCGGCATCCATTACAGAAATCGGAGAAAGTGCTTTTTACGACTGCGACAACCTGAAAGAATTTGCAGTTGCAGACGACAGCGAAACTTATTATGCAAAGGACGGCGTTCTGTTCCGTACAAAAGATGATTGCCTGATGGCCAGCCGCAACCGCCACCAGCTACACTGTACCGGACGGCTGCAAGGAACTCTATTATGCTGCATTCGGCAAGTGCAACAACCTCGAAGAAATCACCCTACCGGACAGCCTGCTCTATATTGACGACTGGGTTTTTGCCTATGACAACATCGACCACATCGCTATTCCAGATAGCGTGGTAGAAATCTGTGACTATGCTTTTGCCTACTGCGAAAATATCACAGAATGGACGCTGCCGTCCAGCCTGACCTATATCGGAAATGCAACCTTTGCAGGCTGCACAGGCATGACAGAAATCGTTCTGCCGAACAACCTGACCACCATTGGACAGGCTGCTTTTACTGGAACAGGGCTGAAAGAAATCACCATCCCCTCCAGCGTGGAAGAAATCGGATACAGTGCCTTCGGCTATGAAGCCGATATGAAAACGGCTGTCAAGAACTTCGTCATCTATGGGCAGTCCGGCTCTGCTGCACAGCGGTATGCCTCCGATAGTGATGATACATACGGCTATAAGAACAGTTTCTCCTTTGTCACCGTACAGGATGCCAGCAAGGTGCGGGGCGGACGGGATTCTGAAGATCTCTCCGACTCAGAAGAAATCAGCGGTACAACAGAAGCAGCTGCTTCGACCGATTCCGAAAGCAAAAAGTCTGGTTTTAACAGCAAGTATTTGCTGCTGGGAATCAGCGGTCTGGTGCTGGTCATTGGGGCAATTTTGGTAATTTTGGGACTGCGTTCCGGAAAGAAAACCGAGCCGGAATCCACAGAATCTGATTCTGAATCCAATTCCGATTCTGATTCTGATGCAACACCATCCGAAGACGATTCCACCGAAAAACAGGATGAACAAACGGAGGATGCAGAATGATGACACGATGGAAACAGACTGCCTGCGGCATCCTCAGCGGTATGCTGCTGCTCTCTGGACTTGCCGTTCCAGTTTGGGCGGAGGATGCGACCGACCCCGTTACCAACGAGGGCGATTGGGTCGTAGATGATATTACACTGGACATGCAGGACGACGGAACGGCTTGGGTGACAAACTGCTTTCAGTCTGCCACATCGGTCGATATTCCGGCAGAAGTGGACGGTGTAACCATCAGCGGCATTCAAGAGGGGGCATTCTCGCAATGCTTTCTGCTGGAGTCGCTGACACTGCCGGATACCATCACTACTATTCAGGACAGTGCCTTTTATGGCTGCTCGGTTCTGAAAAAGTTGGAGATTCCGGATTCTGTCACCTCTATGGGCAAAGGCACAATGGAAGCCTGCATTGCTCTGACCGATGTTAAGCTTCCAAGCACACTGGACACCCTGCCAACCAGTACATTCTATGGCTGCACTGCATTGGAAACCGTTTCATTTCCGGAAGCCATGAACACCATTGGCTCAGAGGCGTTTTATCAGTGTACTGCACTCAAAGACGTTGACCTCTCCCAGATTGCAACCATTGAAACGTATGCCTTTGAGGGCTGCTCTGCTCTGACTGACATCACCATTCCGGAAACCTGCACAACTTTGGGGGATTTCGTCTTTGACGGCTGCTCTGCCCTGAAAGAAATTCAAGTTGCAGACAGTAACCCGAACTATCAGGATATAGACGGCGTTCTGTTCAGCAAAGACGGTTCAACTTTAATCAAGTATCCGGATGATAGCGATTTGGTGGACTATGCCGTTCCGGATGGCTGCACCCGTCTGGAGGACTGGAGCTTTACCGGAGCAAAGTCCCTCAAGAGCATTGACATCCAGAACATCCAAGAACTGGGCGAAGATGTATTTTTCTACTGCCAGTCCTTAACGAACATCACCATTCCGGAAAGTATCACGGAAATTCCAAACAATACTTTTACCTACTGCACGGAGTTGACTTCTATCACACTGCCAAAACAGCTGACCAGTATCGGCGACTTTGCCTTTTATACTTGTGTTCGGCTGGAGAATATCACTATTCCAGACACTGTTACCAAAATCGGCAAGCAGGCATTCTATAACTGTTTGGAACTGCACGAACTGACCTTGCCCAGCGGTATCAAAGAACTGGGCGATGGAGCATTTGGACTCTATGCAGAATCCGATGATACTTCCCCGTCAGTTGTAAAGGATTTTTCCGTGACCTACGGAAAAAACAGCAAGATTAAAAAATATGTTTCTCAGTACAAGATTCCAGCAACGGAAACTGCCGGCTCAAATAGCTGGGTTGTTCCGGTCTGCATCGGCGGCGGTGTTGTCGTGGTTGCTGCAATTGTGGTGATTCTTGTTGTACGAAAGAAGAGAAAGGGCGGTGCCGCATGAAACAATGGAAACAATCCGTTCTGGGATGCATGACAGCAGGTCTGCTGATGATGACCAGTTTTCCGGTCTTTGCCGCAGACAGCAGCAGCGACCCCAGCGGAAAATCACAGTCTGTCACAGAGGGCAGCACATTCGATGATGGCACGCTGACCTATACGATTCTGAAAAATATGCAGGTGTCTGTCACAGGATGCATTACAACTGCTACCAACATCAGTATTATGCCGAAAATTGACGGCTATACTGTCGTTTCCATCGGTGACCAAGCATTTGCTGGTTGTTCTGCCCTGCAATCTGTCACCATGCCAAACGGCATTACAGAAATCGGCGATGGTGCATTTCAATCCTGCACATCGCTGCAAAGTGTTACGCTCTCAAACAGCATTACAGAAATTCCAGACGGGGCGTTTTTAAGCTGCTCCGCTCTGACGGACATTCAACTCGGTGACCAGATTACCAAAATCGGACGAATGGCATTTGCATACTGCACCTCCCTGACTGACATGGAAATTCCAGACAGCGTTACAGAATTTGGCGAACAGACATTTATGGGATGCTCGTCACTGGAATCCATCACTTTGCCGGAAACACTGGAAACGCTGTCCGCTTATATGTTCCAAAACTGTTCCGCATTGGAGTCGTTCTCCATTCCAGATACGATGACAGATTTGGGCTATTTGGCATTTGTCGGCTGCCGGAATCTCAAAACCATTGACATTTCCGCCAACCACCCGACTTATCAATTACAGGACGACGTTTTATACAGCAAGGATGGCACAGAATTGTTCCTCTATCCGGCTGGCAAAACAGGAACTTCCTTCACTGTTCCGGATGGTGTGAAAACGATTTCGGATGGTGCATTTTTCGCTGCACCGCTGCAATCGGTAACGCTGCCGGAAGGACTGGAATGGATTGGTTCAGGAGCGTTTGACTACTGCACCAGTCTGACCAATATCACCATTCCGGAAAGTGTCACTGTCATTCAAGACCATGCGTTTTCCGACTGTGAATCGCTCTCCAGTGTTTTATTTGCAGGCGATGAAGAGGCAACCGACAATGCCCTGCAAATCGGCAGCTATGCATTTTTCTGCTGTGAACAGCTGATGGATGTGACCCTGCCAAAGCGAGTCACGCAAATCGGAGATTTTGCATTTGGTGTGACCGAACAGCAGAAAGTCAATGCAGACGGCAGCACCTCCGATGAAACGGAAAACATTGCTGTTAGTGGATTTCTGCTGACCGGCTATGAAGGAGCAGCTGCGAAATATATCAGCAGCAGCCGGAGCAATGGCATTCGCATCAACTTCAAGTCCCTGCAAATCCCGTGGGTGAAGATTGTCAGCATTTCACTGGGCTGCACCGCTGGATTGGTTTTGATTTTCCTGTTGGTTCGGATTATCAAGAAAAAGCGGCTGTCCGCTGCTGACAAGGAAGCGTTGGAAGCTGCGGAACAGGAACGCAAGATTCCGCTTTCTCAGCGAGAACCTGACCCAGAGCCGGAAGAACCGGAAGAACCGGATTATATCAGCATTCTGGAAGATATGTCCCATTCTCAGATGACTCATCAGTTTGGACATAATACCCTGCCGCAAGAATCTGATGCCGATTCCAATGCAGAATCTTCTGAAACCACTTCTAAATCTACCAAGTAACAAAAAATAGCGTACAGGTTCAAGTCCTGCACGCTATTTTTTTGCTCTCTCATAATGTAAATGTCTGTGGCAAAAAGTCCCGCAGCAAATGCACGCCGTCTGTCAGCAGAATCGGGAAATCCCCGTCACAAAATTCTGACAGCACCTGCAAACACGCTCCACAGGGAACGCAAGGCGTTTCTCGTGCTTCTTCTGCTGTCTTTCCGCCGACAATCGCAATCGAACGAAACGACCGCTGCCCAGCGGCAATTGCTTGCAATACAGCATTTCGTTCTGCACAAATCGTCATGGAATAAGATGCATTTTCCACATTGCAGCCCAGAAACATTCTGCCGTCTGTTCCCTGTAGGGCTGCCCCTACAGAAAAACCGGAATACGGTGCATATGCCCGTTCCCGTGCCTCTAATGCATAATCCGTCATGGTTTTCATGTTATCTGTTCCTCTCTATCTTCAGTCGGTCGAACGCTGTTCCACCAACTCTTTTGCACGCCTGCAATTCGCAAGCATCTGATAACAACAATCTCGTATCAAAAACAATGTATGGTCTACCGGTAGACGGGAGAACTGTTCTCGCTGTTCTGCTGTGCAGCACTGCTGCATTTGCGATTCAACCTCATCGCCTAAGCCCAAAATCGTCCCGAACAGCAAGCAGGATTCCCAGCTGGAAACTGGCCAATCTCTGCCGTGTTGCAGTGGCTGCTTCTGTTTTAAAAACTGTTTCCATCCGGCAATCTGCACGACTTCTTCCTGCAACGCCGAAGAGAGCGAAATTTTCATCTGCTTTTTGTGAAACAGTCGCTGCGATGTTTCCACCCGTTCAATCTGAATCGAACTGTTCTGCTCCAATTCTGCCGAAACCAAGTCGTTTAATTCTAAATACCATTCATACAGAGAGCGGCTGCCCGTTCTGCCGTTCCGGAGAAAACCGCTGTGTTCCCAACACTTGCTCCACTGGAGCAGTTGTTTTCCGGTTGCGGTTCGTTTCTCCCCAACCAATGCACAAAGTGCATCCCACAGGGCTTGTTCACAGGGTGTTGCCCCTGCCTGCAATTCTTCAAAGTGCAGCGAAAATGACCTGCCGGAAAGCCGCTGCCAAGTGACTGCTCCGGTCTGCATCCAATGCGTCAGATAGGAACAGAGAATACCAGCATCTTCCTGCTCTGAAATAATTCCTGTCTGTACCCCCAGAAAATAAAACTTTGCTGGATTTGTCCGACAGGGAATGTGTTCACAAATCGGTGCGGCTGCAATGGCTGCATCCAAGTTCTGAAAGACATTTTTCCGAGCCTTTGCCCGTTCTTCCTGCTCCTTTCGTTTTTGACTTGTAACCACCCAAAAACAAAAGAAAATGATTCCCGCTGCAATCAACAGTGTAGACATCGGCGGCAAGGATAACTGCCCATTTTCCCAGAATCGTGTCAGTGCAAGTGTGATTCCATTCATATACAAAAACCCCTTTTTTTACTTTTATTGTAAAGGGTTTCTGAAACAGCATGCAAGCATCTCTCTGAAAAAAATAAGTTAAAAGTTCAGGCTATTGCGAACAGCACTGCTTGTTAGATGAAAAATCCCCCGTTGACTGGCAAAACCTGCCCTGTAATAAACGCTGCTCGTTCCGATGCCAGGAAAAGCACAGCATCTGCAATTTCCTCCGGCTTTCCAATCCGCTGCAATGGTGTTTCTTCGGCAAGTTCCTTTCGGTCTTCTTCGGATAGATGGGCGTTCATCTCGGTATCAATGACACCCGGTGAAACGGCATTGACCCGAATCCCAGACGGAGCAACTTCTTTTGCCAATGCCTTTGTAAAGGCAATGATGCCGCCCTTCGTCACGGAATAATCCACTTCGCAGGATGCTCCAGTCTGTCCCCACACAGAAGTAATATTGATAATGTTTCCAGCATGCTGCTGTAACATGGTCGGCAGAATTGCACGAGTCATATCAACAGTTCCAAATAAATTGACCCGATACAAGGCTGTGCAATCCTCCTCTGAAACACACTGGAACACATCTACAACCGATATCGCTGCATTGTTCACCAGCGTATCAATCGTACCGATTTGCTCAGCAATCGCCTTTCCAGATTTGAACGCCCCACGTTCTTCCCGAAAATCTGCAAAAATCGGGTGAATGCCATACTGCTGTTCCAACGCCTGTGCAGCTTCTTTTGACTTGCAATATGTGATATAAACGGTATCCCCTTGTTCTGCAAATTTCTTTGCAATCGCAGCTCCGATGCCACGAGAGCCTCCTGTTACTAATATATTTGCCATTTATCTGAATCTTCTTTCTTAAATCAAATATCTTTATTATACCATAATAAAAATCGAAAATGCAACCAATTCTCAAAAAAAGAAAGCATTCCAATCTCTCCCCATTTCACAAGGCAAAAATGGAATGCTTTTTCTTTATTTTCTGATGAAAAATGGAAATTTTTAGAAAATCTGTTTCTCTCACTCTGTTTCTGCTAATACAAAATCAATGTTGCCGGAAGAAATATCCGTCTTGGTGCAACGCACGGAAATCGTATCTCCCAACTGGTAAACCCGGTCGCCGTTTTCCTGTACCAGCCGGACATTGTGGTCATTTGTCCATACAGTTTCTTCGCCCAAATCCCGAATGGAAATCATCCCTTCGACGGTATTCGGCAGCATGACATAGATTCCGAAATCTGTCACGCCAGTAATCAATCCACGCATGGTTTCGCCCAGATGCTGCCGCATATATTCCGCAAAATAACATGCCTCGCAATCTCTTGAAACCCGAATGGTCAACAGTTCCCGTTGACTGGACTGTTCTGCTGCTTTCGCTGCAAACTTCGTGAACCGCTTCTGAACCGCTTCCGCAGAATGCGTACTGCACCATTCTGACAGAATCCGATGAATTGCCAAATCCGGATACCGCCGAATCGGAGAAGTGAAGTGAGCATAATCACTCAGTGCCAGCCCGAAATGTCCAATCGGTTCGGTTTCATAGGCTGCCTTTGCCATCGACCGCAGCACCATTCCATGAATGACCGGAGCGGCAGGTGTTCCGGCTGCCTTTTCGAGAATTTCAGCTAAGTTTCTCGGCTGTACATTCGTCAATACCGGAACTTCTGCCCCCATTCGCAGCAAGCCATCCTGCAAGGCTTCAATCTTTTCGGAAGAAGGTGCATCGTGTACCCGATAAACAAACGGCAGAGCGTGTTCCTTTGCCACACGGGCAGCAGATTCATTTGCCAGCAGCATCATTTCTTCAATGATGCATTCGCTCTTGCCACGGGTGCGAGGCTGAACATCGACACAAATGCCATCTGCATTCAGGAGAATCTTGCTCTCTGGCGTTTCAATTTCCGGAGCACCCCGCTGTTTTCTCAGGCAAAGCCGCTTGTCGCAGAGTTCGTTCAGCAGCGGCAGCATATCCAGTACTTCTGCATATTTTTCCTGCAATGCAGCATCGGCAGTGCCATCCAGCAAAGCGTTGATTTCTTTATAAACGCCCTTGACCTTGGAACGAATGATACTCTTCCGGAACGTATAAGAACGAAGTACCCCTTGATTGTCCAGTTCCATGATGGCGGAAAAAGCAAGTCGGTCTTCCTGCGGATTCAGAGAACAAATACCGTTGGAAAGTGCTTTCGGCAACATCGGAATCACTTGGTCGGCGTAGTACAGACTTGTCCCCCGTTCCAGTGCTTCTTTGTCGAGTGCCGAATGCGGCTTGACATAGTGGGAAACATCGGCAATATGCACGCCGAGCCGATAACCATTCGGAATCCGTTCCACGGAAACAGCATCGTCCAAATCCTTGGATTCTGCACTGTCAATTGTAAAAATGCAGGCATCCCGCAAATCTAACCGATTCTGATAAGCTTCTTTCGGAATCGGCTGACTAGCAAGAGCAGCTGCTTCTTTTTCCACTTCTTCCGAAAAAATCGGGGAAATATTCTCCAGTGTCAATTGTGCCTGTGCACAGACTGCTGCACAGTCTGCATTCCCGAAAGAATAGATGACTTTCGCCTTGTGTTCGGCATGGCGAGTGCCACGGGAAACAATCTCCGCCAAAACTTTATCGTGTTCCTGATAAGATACCTCCCGATTCGGCAACAGCCGGATGGGGGTTTTGCTCATGGTATCCGGCAGCAGGAACGGCTTTCCATCCTCATACACAATGATACCCGTCAGGCGAGCAGATGCCTGCTCTAAAATATCCAGTACTTCGCCCTCTGGCTTTCCGCTCCGAGAGGGAATGCTCCGCATCAAAACCCGGTCTTGCGGCAATGCTCCGAGCAGGAACTTTCCCGGAATGAACCAGTCGCTTTCTGCTTCCGGGTCATCTGGACGGACAAAGCCAAAGGTACGGCTCAGCCGGACAACCGTTCCGGTCTTGCAGTGCAGCGATGCACACCAGTAATATTTCCGGCGTTGTTTATAAATCAAGCCTGCTTTTCGCAGGGATTCCAAAGCCTCCTGAAACAGGGCAGAACCGTTTTTCTTCGTGCGGCATTTTGCAGCCAGCAAGGTTTCCTCCAGACCATGAATGCCGGCATCTGCTAAAAACAGCTTACATTTGATCTGATATGCTTCTAAAATTTCTGCTGCATCCCGTTTTGGCGGTGCAGATGGTGTTTTTCCCATAATGTTGGTTCTCCTTTATTTTATCAATTATCAAATAATCATTACAAATCCGCATACTGTATCTTTGCAGTACCGCTGCGGTGTTCCATTTCTACTTTCTCATGGATGGGTAAAAAAATACCTGTCATCCGGTTGGCATGCCGGATGACAGGACGTGTCGTTGTTATTTTGTAATCAACGGCATGACAATGTCAATGAAAAGAATGAGGACAAAGAACAACACCGTTAAGATGGTGGTTAACTTATGCAGTCTTGCTTCCTTTGTACGGCCTCTGTTCTTATCATAGAAGGAATCGTTGCTTGCGCCTGTCAAGGCAGCCGTTGCGTTCTGTGGCTTTTGTTCCTGCATCATGCAGATGATGATGGTAACCAAGCTAATGAGCAGCAGAACCGCACCGATCACGATTTCTAATGTTCCCATGACCAAACCTCCCGTCTTTGATGATCTCTGTTATTATAACATATCTTTTTTGAAAATGCAAGACCTAATTTTCCAGCAGCATTTCATTCCATATAACGGTTTTCCGATTCAGCGTTATCGCAACAGTGTTCCACATCGTTCACAGAATTTTGCGTTTGGATCTGTACAAATCGTTCCACAATTTGGACAAACGGAACTGCCTGGATAGTGATTTCCTGGGATAAGATTCTGACTTTCTCCCGCATAAGGATTCATCGGGGAATCCTGGTCTTCCCACGGGCTATGAAATTGCACACTACCAGCTGCCTTTTCCTTAGACCGCTTAGCATAAGAAACAATCAGTGCTCCAGCAAGTCCAGCCAACACAAGAATTCCTGCACCAATCAGAAGCAATCCCAACCAAGAAGAATCATTCTCCTTAGAGGAATCATCTTTAGACTGGTCATCCAGATTCACAGCTGCTACGACTTTTGTGGTAGTCGGTTCTTTGGTTTCTGTCACCAGCACTGTATTTTCTACAATCATAGTTTCTGTTGGTGGTTCTGTTACCAGAATGGTTTTTTCTACGACAACAGTTTCTTTTGGCGGCTCTGTTACCAGAACGGTCTTTTCTACAATTACGGTCTGTTTTGGAGCTTGTGTTTGTGCCGGAGCAGGTGTTGTATCATAGAAGGAAAGATAGTTGGAATCAATCCAGCCATAATAATCGCCGTCATCGGTATCCCAACATTCATACCAAGTTACGCCATGGGAAGAACAGGTATTCTTTGCGGTGATGTGCCAGGTGTTTTCTACTTTGTGCTGTGTTGCCTGTGCCCCGTCTGAATAGCAGGCATAACTAGAAGCATAACCATAGACACCGTTTCCGGCAACTTGTCCCTTTCGAGGGGAAATACTCGTAATTGTAACTGGAGAACTGCCGGAAGAGGGCTCATCTTTGATGGTGCTGGAATAAACGGTAATATATTTCCAGTCAATCCATCCATAATAGTCGCCATCATCTGTATCCCAACACTCAAACCACTGTACTCCATGGGAATAATGTGCATTTTTCAAGGTGATATGCCATCCATTTTGAACAGCATGCTGTTCTTCTATTGGTCCACCATAACAAACATAATTAGTCGTATAGCCATAAACGCCATCACCCTTGACTTCCCCTGTTGCAGGCAAATGTCCAGTCAAGTCATTTGCTGCAACCGTCATTGGCTGCAAAACAGGAACGGTAGTCTGCATCGGCAATACCAGTCCCAGCAACAACAGCAGTGAAAATAAACTGCTCCCAATTACTTTTCCCATTCGTTTCATGTTTCATCAATCTCCTCTCATATCATAAACCCATTACACAAACAATCCGATTCCATAGGAAGCTGCGTTCAGCACAAACGAAAATAAAAATGGATTGCGTTTCTGCGTCAGACAACGTCGATAAATCAATGCTTCCACCAACCAAATCAAGCCCTCGAAAAACAAAATCCAAAGTACTGGATGTGTAATCCGAAATGGTACAAAAAAGTTGATGAACACTGCTGCCGGATTGGTCAGCACATTGACCAGAAACACTAGAAATAAATCCTTGCAATTCCGTTTTGGATAAATCCAAGCCGCGAGACATTCCACAACTTCTGTTACAATGAAGCAGGGCAGCAGCAAATCCAACAACAAAAACTGCCAAAGGCTATCACGCAAAAAACCACCTTCTTTTTCGTAAAAAATTCATCTGGAATCGCATTGTATGCTACTTGTTACCAGTATATCATAAGTTTCTACAAAATGCAAGTTACAGTTGTAGTTATTTGTCTTTTTAGGGTACAGGATAGGCGTCACAGACAGTCGAAAAGTTTTTGATTCAACAATTTTGAAAAACTGCTGCATCGAAAAACTTTTTATGTTCGTACAACATCCTCCAACAAAAAACAGCTGTCAACTTGCATTGACAGCTGTTTTTCTTTCTGCTACGAATTTCTGTTTTACTTATTCCAGCGGCGGTAATGTGCCCGTTTGCAGCTGATAATACCGTCCCTTTTGTGCCATCAACTGAGCATGGTTACCTCGCTCAATGACACAGCCATGATCCAGAACCAGAATCACATCTGCATTCTGAATGGTAGAAAGCCGATGGGCAATGACGAAAACAGTTCTGCCTTTCATCAAGGCATCCATACCAGCCTGTACAATTCGCTCGGTTCGGGTATCAATCGAAGAAGTTGCTTCATCCAAAATCATAACCGGTGGATCTGCAACCGCAGCTCTTGCAATCGAAAGCAGCTGCCGTTGTCCCTGCGACAAGCCAGAACCATCCCCTTCCAGAACGGTTTCATAGCCATCCGGCAACAGCATAATAAAGTCATGGGCATTTGCTCGCTTTGCAGCGGCAATGCATTCTTCATCGGTTGCATCCAAGCGACCATATCGAATATTATCCATAACCGTTCCAGTGAACAGGTTGACATCCTGCAAAACCATTCCCATCGAACGCCGCAAATCTGCCTTACAGATTTTATTAATGTTGATGTTGTCGTACCGCACCTTTCCGTCTGCAATATCATAGAACCGATTAATCAGGTTGGTAATCGTGGTTTTTCCGGCACCCGTTGCCCCAACAAAGGCAATCTTCTGCCCCGGCTTTGCATACAAGCTGACATCATGCAGAACAATCTTTTCCGGCACATAGCCAAAGTCCACATGTTCCATCTGCACATCGCCTTGCAGCTGCGTATAAGTCACAGTTCCATCCTGATGCGGATGCTCCCATGCCCAAAGATGCGTACGATGGTCGGCTTTGCGAAGGTTACCGTCTGCATCCCGTTCCGCATTGACCAGATGCACATAGCCTTCATCCTGCTCTGGCTGTTCATCTAACATATGGAAAATACGTCCTGCACCAGCCAGTGCCATGACAATTGCACTTGCCTGCTGGGAAATCTGTCCGATTGGCTGCGTAAAGCTTTTGCTCAGCTGCAAGAATGCAGCGATTGCACCCAATGTCAGACCGCCAACGCCGTGCAAAGCAAGTACTCCGCCCAAAATCGCAATACACACATATTGCAGGTTGCCGAGGTTGTTTGTAATCGGCATCAGGATATTAGCGAAACTGTTCGCTTTCGTTGCATTCTCAAACAAGCCCTCGTTCTTCTCATCAAAAACAGCAGCTGCCTGCGGTTCGTGGCAAAATACTTTCACGACCTTCTGCCCGTGAATCATTTCTTCCACATAGCCGTTTACATCGCCCAACGATGCCTGCTGTGCTACGAAATATTTTCCGCTCTTTCCGCCAACATGCTTGACAATCACCATCATAAACATCAAAAAGGCAATAACAAACAGCGTCAGCCAAATACTCGTTACCAGCATCGCAACAAACACAGCCACAATTGTAATCGTAGAAGAGATGAACTGCGGTAAACTCTGTGCCATCATCTGCCGGAGCGTGTCGGTATCGTTGGTGTACAGGCTCATAATATCGCCCGTTGCATTCTGGTCAAAATAGCGAACAGGCAGTTTCTGCATATGGGTAAACATATCATCCCGAATCTTTTTCAGAACGCCCTGTGAAACTGGCACCATCAGCCGGATATATAAAAGCGTACAAATTGCACCGCCAGCAAAAATCACTGCCATTTTTAGAATCATCGACAGCAATCCGCTGTAATCCGCATGCGATTCCAACAGCAATGGTGCGATGTAATCATTAATCAGCGTCTTTAAAAAGGTGGCACTGATGGTACTTGCCAACGCACTGAAAATGATACACAAAAAGACAACTGCCAACCGCAGGCGATACGGTTTCAAATACCGCAGCAGCCGTTTTAATACAACCATTGGATTTTCTGCCGTTCCAGTCGGTGAAGCTGTTTTGAATTTGCTCATTCTGTTACACCGCCTTTCTTCGTCTGTTCTTCGTAAATTTCCTGATAAATTGCATTTGTTTGCAATAATTCCTCATGTGTTCCCATACCGTTGATGACACCGCCATCCAGCACCAAAATCAAATCCGAATCCTGCAAGGAGGAAATCCGCTGTGCAATGATAAACTTGGTGGTTTCCGGCAAGTAGGTTTTCAGGGCTGCCCGAATGCTGGCATCTGTTTTCGTATCCACGGCACTGGTCGAGTCATCCAGAATCAAAATCTTCGGCTTTTTCAGCAAGGCTCTGGCAATGCAAAGCCGCTGCTTCTGTCCGCCAGAAACATTTGCACCGCCCTGTTCAAGATAGGTATCATAGCCCTTCGGGAATGTTGCAATAAATTCATCGGCATTCGCCAGCCGACAGGCTTCCTGCAATTCTGCATCCGTTGCCTGTTCATTGCCCCAGCGTAAATTCTCTTTAATCGTACCGGAGAACAGCACGTTCTTTTGCAGCACCATTGCCACGGCATTCCGGAGCGTATCCAAATCATAATCCTTGACATCTACACCGCCCACTTTGACCATTCCGGCGGTCGTATCATACAGCCGAGGAATCAGCTGCACCAGTGAACTCTTCGAGCTGCCTGTACCACCCAAAATTCCAACAGTCATACCAGACGGAATGTGCAGGTCAATGTCTTTCAGGCAACACTTATCCATCCGCTTGGAATAGCTGAACGAAACGTGCGAGAAGTCCACACTGCCATCCGCAACCTTCAAAACCGGATGTTCCGGATTGGTCAAGTCGCTCTGTTCATCCAACACTTCAACAATTCGCTCTGCCGATGCACGAGATATGACAACCATGACAAAAATCATGGACAGCATCATCAATGCCCCCAAAATCTGTAATGCATAGGTCATCAGGCTCATCAGTTCGCCTGTGGTCAAATCGCTGCCGCCAGAGCCAACAATGATTCTTGCCCCAAACCATGACAGCAACAGCATACAGCTATAAACAGCAACCTGCATACCCGGCATGGAAAATGACAGTCTGCCTTCTGCCTTGCAGAAGTCTGCATAAATTTTCTGCGAAATCTTCGCAAACTTGCTGATTTCGTGATCTTCTCGTACAAATGCCTTTACCACTCGAACACCATGCACATTTTCTTGCACGACGTTGTTCAGCTTGTCGTAGGTGCGGAATACCCGTTCAAAAATCGGGTGCACACTGCTCATCAGGAAAAAGACAAATGCCCCCAAAATCGGAATTGCAATCAGAAAAATAATCGACAGCTTCGGGCTAATCCGAATCGCCATTGCCAGCGAGAAAATCAACATTGCCGGCGACCGCAAAGCAACTCGCACAATCATTTGATACGCATTCTGTAAGTTGGTCACGTCTGTGGTCAGACGGGTCACCAGACTGGACGCAGAAAAGCGGTCAATGTTAAAAAAGGAAAAGCCCTGTACCACATGGAATAAGTCATGCCGGATATTCTTGGCGAACCCAGCAGATGCCTTTGCTGCAAAGTGTCCGGCAAGAATGCCAAACAACAGCGACAAAATACAGCAAACTGCTAAAATTCCGCCTGTTTTTAAAATTGCCGCCTGATTTGCCCCGTCAATACCGTCATCAATCAGTTTTGCCATCAGCAGCGGAATGATCACTTCCATAATAACTTCTAGGACAACAAACAGCGGCGACAACAGCGAAGCCCCTTTATACTGCCGGACACAGCCAGCCAGTCGTTTTAACATGTTGAATTCCCTCCTTTGGATTCATAATCGGTCAGATTTTTACACATCACCTGCAAGGTTTTTTGAAACTGCTCCAAATCTTCCATGGAAATCCCTGCTGTCAACACCGATTCAAAAAACTGACACTCTTTCTCGACATCGTTGTGCAGAGAAATCGCTTTTTCTGTCAGGACAATGCGTTTCAGCCGAGCATCTTCCGGCACGGACTCCCGTACAATCAGTCCGTTTTTCTCCATGCGGTTTAAGGTTGCTGTCACCGTGGAACGGCGGATGCAAAGCCGCTTTTCAATATCTCGCTGATAGACTGGTTCGGTCTGGTCATAGAGAAAATGAATCAGCCAGCCATGCATACCGGTCAACTGCTCCTGCTCCCGAATCCCACGGGAACGGTTACAGTATCGAGTCATCAGCGTGCAGAGCTGATGCAGTGGCGGAAACAGCCGGAACGGCGATTCCGGCGGAACTTGTTTCTTCATCTGAAACCCCTTCTTTCTGGTTGAGATTGTTCATCGTTGAACTGTTCGATGTTAAACAATATCATAACACATTGCATCTGCATTGTCAAGAAATATCCGGCGATTGCAAGCGAAAATCTCCGCCTGAAACATCCGGATTTTTTGTGAAACCTGCTCACGTTTCTAAAATTCTAATCCTTGGAAAATTTCATTTCTTTCAAATGTTCTGCATAGTTTTTTCTTCTATTTTTCTATTTTTTTATCCAAACTGCTTGACAATTGTGAAAAGAAGTGATACTATAAAAACATATGCGTATCACGTTCTTATCACAAATTTCATGAAGGAGGATTTCACATGCAACATCGCAAACGGACAGCCCTCATCGCAGGTCTGTTCACCATCACCTGTCTGGCACAGATTTCCATGAATACCATGAGCGGAATCTCTGCGGACGCAGCTGGCAGCTATGATATGGCGGTTACTGTCAATCTGGCTGGAGAAAAGAAAGCCATCAGCCCACACATTTATGGGGTCAATGATTCTGGTGACGGCAGCAATCTGAAAAATGTTACCGTTGACACCGTTCGGCAGGGCGGTAACCGTCTGACTGGCTACAACTGGGAAACCAACTATTCCAACGCTGGTGAAGACTGGCACAATAGTTCCGATACCAACATCGGTGACGACACAGACGGTTGCGGCTATGCCGGCAGAAGATTGTCTGCAACCTGCCAGAAAAACAACATCCCTTACAAGATGACAACCCTGCAAATGGCAGGCTATGTTTCTGCGGACAAAGCCGGAACCGTTCTGGAATCGGAAGCAGCTCCATCCTCCCGCTGGAAGGAAGTCAAGTTCAAGAAAGATACGGCTCTGACACTCGAACCGGATATTACAGACAATTATGTTTACATGGATGAATATGTGAACTATCTGGTCAAGACTCTGGGCGATTCTACCACATCTACGGGTATACAGGCTTACAGCTTAGACAACGAACCGGTTCTTTGGAATGATACCCATCCGCTGCTTCACAGCAACGAAGTCAGCAGCAAGGAATTGATCTCCAAGTCTATTGAACTGGCGAGCGTTGTCAAGGACATCGACCCAAATGCAGAAGTTTTCGGCCCTGCATTCTGGGGCATGCTGCCTTGTATCAATGGCAGCAACAGTGCAAGCGATAAAAACAACAATGTTTACACCGATCCGGATTACGATGCTGTTAAGGGCAACTACAGCTGGTTCATGGATTATTATCTGGAACAGATGGCAAATGCAGAAAAAGAATCCGGCAAGCGACTGTTGGATGTGGTAGATGTGCATTTCTACTCCCAGGATTGCAGCACAGAAGCTTCACGGGTACAGGCTGCAAGAAGTCTGTACGATGCCTCCTATGTGGAAAACAGCTGGCTGCAACCAACCTTCGGACAGTACTTCCCATTCCTGCCGAAATTACAGGAATCCATTGACAAGTATTATCCGGGCACAAAAATTGCCATCTCCGAATATAACTTCGCAGACCTGAGCAATGAAAAAGAATCCGGTAAGCTCTCCAGTGCTGCCATTGCAGAAGCGGACGCTCTCGGCTGCTTTGCAGACAACAATGTTTACTTTGCAACTTACTGGGGTACTTTGTCCGAATGCCCATATGCAGCTTCTGCCATCAACCTCTACACCAACTACGATGGGGAAGGTGCTTCCTTCGGCGATACACTGGTAGAATCTTCGACCAGTGACATTTCCCTTGCTTACTCCTACGCTTCCATTGACGGCAGCGATGATTCTACAGTAAAGACCGTGCTCTCTAACAAGAGTGCTGACCAGACAGAAGATGCTGTCATCACACTGGACGGTACAACAAAGGATTACCAGAGTGCTGTTGTTTATGCCATCACACCGAAAGATGACCAGATTCGCATCATTGATGTTCAGAACGACATCAGCGGCAATCAGGTTAAGGTTGAACTTCCGCCGATGTCCGTTGCACAGGTCGTGGTATCTGACCAGAAAACAGACAAGGAAGTTTATGTAAAGCCGGAAGAACCGGATACTAAGACCGTCACTTACAAGTATGAAGACTTGGAACTGTCCGGCAACGGTTTCCCGAAGATTCCGCTGACCGACCTGGAACACCTCAAAAAAGTTATCATCAACACCACAGTTACTTGCAGCACGAATGCGGACTGGTACGGCGGCGGCGGTGCGTTGGCCTTCAACGACCTGCTGCTGGAAGATGGTACAAAAGCATGGGCTTCCAAAGCATATTCCTTTGGAGCTGGCACAAATGACAATGTCATTCTGATGGATGGCAAATATACCGTTAACAAGGAAGAAGTTGCCGGTACGCCAACGCAGGACTATGCAGAATTACAGGGTTGCTGGTGGAAATCTTCTACCAACAGTGAATCCGGCGAAGATGTTTCTGTCACCTTCAATTCTGTATCACTGGTTTATGAATACGAAAAAGACCCAGATACCACTACAACGACAACCTCCACTACAACTACTACAACCGAAACAGAAACAACCACAACCCTTACCGAAACAACACCAGCAGAAACCACTGCACCAGATGAAACAACTACTTCTATAGAATCAACGACTTCAGAAATCATAGAAACCACTACCGCTGAAACCACTACAATTGATGATTCTAATATCTCCTATGGCGATGTCAACACAGACGGCGTTGTAGACTTGAGAGATGCAGTTTACTTGAATAAGCATCTTGCAACACTCGTTACCCTTACAGACATTCAATTAAAGAATGCCGATGTTTATGCAGATGGCAACGTCACTGAAGACGACACCACATACCTGATGCAGTTTGTACTGAATATGATTACAGATCTCCCAGTACCGCCAAAAGCATAATGCCATAAAAAGAACCCTCCATGAAAAACACCCGACCGGACAAGTACGTTTGTACAATCCGGTCGGGTGTTTTGTTATTATGATTCTGCCCACTCAAAATGGTCTCCAGCTGCCAGTTCAAAATGATACTTGACAATTCCTAAATCCACTTCTGTATACAATCCCCAGCCTGCTCCCGCCCGAACTGTATGGTCATTCACTAGGGTAAACAAAAATTTCTGCTGATTGACGGCAGTCGGTGCAAGCAATGCTGCCTGCACACCCTTTTCAAACCAGTGCGGCATTTCATCCTTGATTCGTATCACGGATTCCAACGATTTTGAATGATGCGGAACGCCGTCCTCCGCTCCGTATCCGATGGCAATCACTAAACAACATTTTTCACCGTCTTCCAATTGAAAAGCAGCTTTTCGTTTCCGATAGGATGCACCGACCCAGCATGTCCGCAGCCCAAGCGTCTGAGCGAAGAGCACTAGTTTTTCGCCGTAATATCCGCATTGCTCGCCCAACCGGTCACTTTTTCTCCCGACCAGTGCAATATAATTCCGCACATTTTTAAAATTTCCATAGCGAGCAAGCAGTCCATCAAATGCCTGCGGTTCATCTAATATCAACTGCATATGCAAGCCGCTTTCTTGGTTGCATTGTTTGAGAAATGTTTGCAGCTGTGATTTTACGGGGTCGGTGATGGGTTGGGTCGTATAGGAACGGACGGAATGCCGTTCTACCATTGCTGTAAAAAGGTCCATGAAATACCTCCTTTGAAAAATTCCTGTTCGGTTGCTGTTATTATAGCATAGTTTTGGAAAAATAGCGAGTGGAAACGAAAAATTTTTCAGGATTGGTTGTAAGCAACGAGCCGCAGGCAAATAAAAAGTTTTTCGGTGCAGCAGTTTTTC
>OHJJ01000402.1_pt1 | contig 23232 bp, 19 predicted proteins | sample 1568551 | NCBI WGS metagenome assembly OHJJ01 (sample SAMEA3879505, study PRJEB24766) | human gut metagenome | biome: human-associated habitat; feature: feces | place: USA | collected 1985/1987 | reverse complement strand
TGTTCAGCGGGCGGTTGCGGCATTTGTCCCGCCGCTCCATCCACGCAGTGTCGTCAAAGGTGAAATCCAGCTTTGTCAGTTTGCTGGCGGTACCGGGGCGCAGCTCGGTGGCAAAGGCGTAGGGGTCGCTGCGCATCACGGTGCTGCCGTCCGCGCCATGCACGCGGTATTTGTACAACTCGCCCTCCGCAAGGCCGGGGATAAAGGCGCTCCACACGCCGGTATCGGCTTTTTCCATGGGCACGCCGCGCTCCCAGCCGTCAAAGCCGCCGCACACCTCCACGGCGGTGGCACCGGGTGCCCACACGGCAAAACGCCAGCCCTCGGCGCCGTTTGGGTCGGTGCAGGGGTGCGCACCCAGAATGCGGTAGGCATCGAAGCAGTCGCCACTGAAAAACGTGCGGGGGATCACAGGGTAATTCATGCAAAGATCTCCTTACTTCTCTATGTTGACCGGCGGTGTGCGCCGGTTGATACAAGGCTGTTTGGGAAAACTATCCAAGAAAAACGCCTTTTTACCGGCACAGTGGCCGATAATCTTAGCGAATCTTGACAAAAATCGGCAAAAATACACATATTTGCCAGAGGGTGTGGTATACTGTTGCTACCGCCTTGCGGGCGGTGCAACTTTTTAGAGCAATAGAATGGGAGCGAATGATCATGGCTTGGTATGACGAAGCAGTATTTTATCACATCTATCCGCTGGGGCTGTGCGGCTGTGCGCACGAAAACGACGGCCAGCCCACCCCGGGCGCTTTTGCAAAGCTGGAAGCATGGGCAGCCCACGCGGCAAAGCTGGGCTGTACAGCCATCTACATCGGCCCGCTGTTTGAGAGCGGCTCCCACGGCTACGATACCATCGACTACCGTCTGGTGGACCGCCGCCTTGGCACCAACGAGGAGTTCAAGGCTTTTGTGGCGGCCTGCCACGCCCGCGGGCAGCGGGTCATCGTGGACGGCGTGTTCAACCATGTGGGACGCGATTTCTTCGCGTTCCAGGACCTGAAGGCAAACCGCGAGAACGCCCGGTATAAGGATTGGTTCTGCGATGTGAACTTCTGGGGCAACAACGAGTATAACGACGGTTTTTCCTACGGCAACTGGGGCGGCTACAACCTGCTGGTCAAGCTGAACCAGCGCAACCCGGAGGTGCAGCAGTACCATTATGATACCGTCCGCTTCTGGGTGGAGCAGTTCGACATCGACGGCATCCGTCTGGATGCAGCCGACGTGCTGGATTTCGACTTCATGCGCGGGCTGCGCCGTCTGGCAAACGAGGTAAAGCCGGAGTTCTGGCTGATGGGCGAGGTCATCCACGGCGATTACAGCCGCTGGGCAAACCCGGAAATGCTGCACTCGGTCACCAACTACGAGCTGCACAAGGGCCTGTGGAGCGGCCACAACGACCACAACTATTTTGAAATTGCCCACACCATGCGCCGGCTGCAGGGGCTGTGCCACGACACCCGGCTGTATCTCTTCTCGGACAACCACGATGTGGAGCGCCTGCCCAACAAGCTGCGCAACCGGGAGCACATCCGGCATATCGCCATTCTGGTGTACAGCCTGTGGGGCATCCCGTCCATCTACTACGGCTCAGAGTTCGGTATCGAGGGCAAAAAGGAGTGGGGCAGCGACTGGCCGCTGCGCCCCTGTCTGGAGCTCAGTGACTACGCTGATGCAGAACGTACAAATCCTGTTACCAGTGTATACAAAGCGCTGGGGAAATGCAAGGCTGAATTGCCGGAAATGACCTACGGCGAGGTAAAGGAATTGCAGCTCACCACCCAGAGCTACGCCTTTGCCCGGGTGCTGGACGGCAAGGCGGTGGTAGCGGTGCTGAACAACGGCGATACCCCCGCACAGCTGGAGTTCCAGCTGCCGGTGGAAGCTGCCAAGGTCACCGACCTGCTGGCGGACACCGTGGGTGCGCAGGAGGTGCTGGTCTCCACCGAGTGGAACCGCATGAAGGTGCAGCTGCCCTCCAATTACGCCACCCTGCTGCGGGTAGAATAAAGCAACGCCTGCGGCGTGACCGGCGCAAAAGCCTTTACCCTTTGGAGATAGGTTTCCCCCTTCCGGGGGAAGCCTTTGTTCAGAAAGCTGAGATTGGAATAACCTTGCACATTTTGCCGCGTTTTGCTACAATAAGGAGAGAAAAGTCGTTTTACGGAAAGGAAGCCTGACCCCCTATGAATGCAGCACAGCGCAGAGAACGCATCCTGACCCGGCTGAACAGTGCCGGTGCCCCTTTAAGCGCCAGCACGCTGGCGGCAGAACTGGGGGTGTCGCGGCAGATCGTGGTAGGGGATGTGGCGCTGCTGCGCGCCGGTGGGGCACAGATCGATGCCACCCCCCGGGGCTATCAGCTGCACCCGGCGGAGAAGGGCTATACCGGCATTCTGGCCTGTGTGCACCGCACGCAGGAGGAGATGCGACGGGAGCTGTACACCGTGGTGGATCAGGGCGGCACGGTGGTGGATGTGGCGGTGGAAAACAGCCTGTACGGCGAGATCCGCGCCACATTGAACCTGTGCAACCGGTACGATGTGGATAACTTTATCCGTCAGGCAGCCGATGCACCCGAGAGCCTTTTGAGCCGCATGACCGGCGGCGTGCACCTGCACACCCTGCGCTGCCCGGACAAGGACACCTTTGCCCGCATCCGCACGGCTTTGGAGCAGCAGGGGCTTTTGTACCGCAAGGAGTAACGCCGCTCCGCTTATACCCAGTATAAAAAGGGCTGCGGGGCTTGTCTATCCGCAAAACCGGAAAAATGTTGGAAAATCAACAAAAATGCAAAAGAGGTGGGTTTTCTGGATATCCGCATTGAAAAGACCGAGCGCGCCATCAAGCAGGCCTTTATGGAGCTGCGCCGCGAAAAGCCGGTGGAAAAGATCCGTGTCAAGGAGCTGTGCGACCGCGCCTGCATCAATAAATCCACATTCTACGCCCATTATCAGGATATCTATGCGCTGGCCAACGCCATGGAGGACGAGATGGTGCACGCGGTGGTGGAAAGCCTGCCCCGCCTGACCGCCAGCGATGTGAGCGAGCGCACCGAGTGGCTTGCGCGGGAGATGTTCCGCGCCTTCACCGCGCATCAGGCCGAGATCAGCGTGCTCTTCTCCGGCTCCCGGCAGGGGCTGTTCATCAACCGGGTGGAACAGGCCATGTGCCAGTGCATCGCCCAGACCGACCCCACCTTTGAGACGGACGTAGTGCGCAAGGTGGTGCTTTCCTTCTGCGTGCAGGGGTGCTACTACACCTTTACCACCTACTGCGGCCAGATGGACGAAAAGCGCCTTGTGACCCTGCTGGCCTCCATCGCCCGCGCCGCGCAGCGGATACGGATGTAACGCGGGACGATCAAAAATGGCCGTCGCTTGTGCTTTGGCCATCTTTACATCTTTAGAGGAATAATTATTTTTTACTTCGGGATAGCGGAGCGTCTGCGGACGCTCCGCTATCCCATTTTTATAGGGGACGCGTGCTTTTGGCAGAACTGCCAAAAAATAAGACGAAAATTCGTCATCTGCACTTTTTTACCAGATTTTTTAAGAAAGAGTTTACACTATGCCGGAAACGGTGGTATTATATAAAATAGTATGGTATGGGGTAAAATGCGCCTGCATACTCCGGGAGGGTATGGGATGAAGAACAAGATCTCGCGCCGCAGCTTTCTGGCGGCGGCTGCGGTCTCGGCACCGGCACCGAGGACGAGATCAACGGCGCAGTCACTTTTTTAAAGTGGTTCACCGAGCCGCAGAATAACATCGCTTTCGCGGTGGAATCGGGCTATCTGCCGGTGACCACCGCCGCCAACGACATGGACGCCATCCGCGCAAGCGGGCTGGAACTGACCGACAATATGGAGCAGACCCTTTCCGGCGCGGTAAAAACGGTGCGCGAAAACGAGCTGTACACCCCTACGGCCTTTGCAGGCGGCACCGCAGCCCGCAAGATACTGGAATACAGCATGGGCGATCAGGCCAGTGCCGACCGGGACACGGTGCTGGCGCGCATCGCCGCAGGCCAGAGCGCGGAGGCAGCCACGGCAGAGTTTCTGACCGATGACTATTTTGAGGCGTGGTATCAGGCCACCCTTGCGCAGTTACAGCAGTACGAGGGCTGACCGCCCGGAAAAAGACGGAAAGGAGGCAGGGCGATGTTTGACGCATGGAAACAGCGCCAGCGGCAGCGCTTGGAAAACAGACCGGAAAGAACCGTGTTCTACAATATTTTTGCCACCATGATGCTGGTGCTGGCGGTGGAGCTGCTGATGGCGGTCGCCAGCATCCTTGCCATCAACGTGACCGAGCAGCTGGACGAAAACGCCAAGGATCTGCTTACCATGCGGGTGCGCAACCGCGCCAGCTATGTGCAGGAGATCCTGCGGAACGCGGAGGATCTGGAGCAGCTGAGCGACCAGATCACCGCCACCACCCAGCAGTTGCTGAAAAGCGGCGATATCTCGCTGGACACGCTGGATAACAGCAGCGAACAGAGCGATGCTTTGCTGGTAGCCCTTGCCCCGCAGCTTCTGGACACCCTGCGCACAAAGCAGGTGACCGGCATCTTTCTCATCCTGAACACCCACGATCTGGACACCTGCGAGGTGGGCAAAAAAATGCCCGGCATCTACCTGCGGGATATGGACCCGGACGCCCGCCCTTCGGAGCGCAACAGCGACCTTTTGCTGGAACGCGCCAGCGCCACAGTGGTAAAAGAGCTGGCCATCGGCACGGATAAGGGCTGGCAGCCCGCTTTCCCCTATCAGGGAGATACCAAGGGTGGTATCCTGCGCACGGTATTTCAGACCGCGTATAAGAGCGATGCCGGCCTTTCGGCGGAAAGCTATGGCCGCTGGACCACCAACTCCTACTGTCTGGCCGGGGACGACCGGCACGCCATTGCCTACTCGATGCCGCTGATCCTGCCGGACGGCACGGTATACGGCGTGGTGGGCGTGGAACTGCTCACGGACTATCTGCAGACAAAGCTGCCCTTCACCGAGCTGGACGAGGACAAGGCAGGCACCTATTTTATCGTGACCACTACCGATGATGCGCTGACGGACGGCGTGCTCTCCCTGCGCAAGACCGTGACCTCCGGCGAGGATCTGGTAACGGCAGATGCACCGCTGGGCGTTTTGAACTGCCGCAGCAACGGCAACGGCGGCAACTGGGTGGAGCTGAACGATAAGCGCTATTATATGGTGCTGGAGCCGCTGCAGGTGTATAACCGCAACGCGCCCTTTGCCGCCGAAAAGTGGTTTCTGGCCGGTACCATGGAGCAGTCGGTGCTGCTGGCTTTTTCCAGCCGGGTGCGCGAGGTGCTGCTGACCACCATAGCGATCACGCTGGTGCTGAGCGTTTTGGGCAGCCTGCTGGTCTCGGCACGGCTGGCCAGACCCATCAACCGTTTGTACCGCGAGGTGATAGACGCGCAGGAGAAAAAGACCTTCCCCCGCCTGTCCCGCACCGCCATCCGGGAGGTGGACCGCTTTGCCGAGACCATTACCCAGCTGAACAAGGAGCTGGTGACCAACTCCACCAAGTTTTTGCGCATCATGGATATGGCCAGTGTGGAGATCGGCGGCTACGAGCTGCGCACCGACACCGGCAGCGTGTTCGTGACCGATAATTTCTTCTCCCTGCTGGGCAAGCCCGAGATGCAGGGCGAGCCGCTGAGCGTGCGCCGGTTCGAGGAGGTGCTCAAGGGCATCCGGGAAAAGAATCCCTGTGACCACACCGCCGAGGGGGACGAGCTGCTGACCATCCAGCAGCCGGACGGGGTGCGGTACATCATGCTGCGCAGCACCATCGAGGGGCACGCCAAGATCGGCCTTGCCGAGGACGTGACCGCCGCTGTGCTGGAGCGGAAGCGCATCGAGCACGAGCGCGATCATGATATCCTGACCGGGCTGTACAACCGGCAGGCCTTCAACCGGGTGTGCACCGAGCTGTTTGCCGCGCCGGAGCGCATGGGCGTGGCGGCGCTGATGATGATGGATCTGGATAACCTCAAGCACATCAACGATACCTACGGCCATGACTGGGGCGACCAGTACATCCGCCGCACCGGTCAGTGCCTGCGGGACAATACCCCCGCCGGGACGGTGTGCGCCCGCCTTTCCGGCGACGAGTTCCTTGTGCTGTTCCACGGCTACCGCAGCCGGGACGCAGTGCGGGAAAAGATCGACTGCCTGACCAATGCCATGCAGCAGAGCGTGGCGCTGCTGCCCAGCGGCAACGCCTTGCACATCAGCCTTTCCGGTGGCATCGCGTGGTACCCGGACGATGGGCAGGACTGGGAGACTTTAAAAAAATACGCCGACTTTGCCATGTATCAGGTCAAGCATTCGGAGAAGGGCCGGGTGGAGGAGTTCGACATCGGGGTGTACAACCGCGAAGCCTACGCCGAGCGCACCCGCCGGGAGTTCCGGCAGCTGCTCAGCAATGCGCAGGTGTTCTACTGCTTCCAGCCCATCTTCTCGGCACGCAGCGGCAGGGTAGTCGCCTACGAGGCGCTGATGCGCTCCGACCTGCCCACCCTGCGCTCCCCGGCCACCATCATGAAGCTGGCGCGGGAGCAGGGGGCACTGTACGAGATCGAGCGCATCACCTTTACCAAGGCGCTGGAGACCTTCGACAGCCTGTGCCGGGCAGGCAGTGTGTCCGAGGAGGCTATGCTCTTTGTCAACTCCATCGCCAGCACCTGCCTGTCGCATGAGGACGGCAAATATATAAACAGCCATTGGCACGAGCTGTGCCGCCGCATGGTCGTCGAGATCACCGAAGAGGAAGAAATCGACTACGAAGCACTGGAGAGAAAGCGCAATGCACCGGGCTTTTCCGGGATGTTTGCGCTGGACGATTACGGCAGCGGCTATTCCAACGAGAATACGCTATTGCAGCTTGCACCCCGGTTCGTCAAGGTGGATATTACCATCATCCGTGGCATCGACACCTCGCCGGACAAGCAGCAGATCCTGCGCAATATGGTGGCCTACGCCCACCCCCGCAGCATGAAGATCGTTGCCGAGGGCGTGGAGACCGCCGCCGAGCTGCGCACGGTCATCGAGCTGGGCGCAGACCTTTTGCAGGGCTATTTTCTGGCACGCCCGGCCATTGTGCCGGGGGATATCGCGCCGGAAGCAGCGGGGATCATCCAGGAGTTGCAGCGCCGGAAAAAAGACTGAAATATATGCCCTCCCGGGCGCTGCGGCGCTGGGAGGGTTTTTGCAACGGAGGTAAAAAGATATGGTTCAGGTGGATCTCATCACCGGCTTTTTGGGCGCAGGCAAGACCACCTTTCTGCGCCGCTATGTGCGGTATCTGGTACAGCAGGGGCATAAGGTGTGCATTCTGGAAAACGACTTTGGCGCGGTGAACGTGGACGCCATGCTGGTGCAGGAGGTGCTGGGCCCCGGCTGCGATGTGGAGACCATCAGCGGCGGCTGCGACTGCGACACCCACCAGCGCCGGATGCGCACCAAACTCATCGCCATGGCCATGCGCGGCTTTGACCGGGTGGTGGTGGAGCCCAGCGGCATCTTTGATGTGGACGAGTTTTTCGATATCCTGCGGGACGACCCGCTGGACCGGTGGTATCAGCTGGGCAGCGTCATTGCCATTGTGGACGCCCTTCTGCCGGAAACGCTTTCGCCGCAGGCAGAGTATCTGCTGGCGTCCGAGACCATGAACGCGGGCTGCGTGCTGTTGAGCCGTGCCCAGCTGGCAGCGCCCGCCCAGTGCGCCGCCGCCGCTGCCCACTTGGAGCGTGCACTGGAAGCCGCAAAATCCTCCCGCCGCTTTGCGCCGGGGGAGATCCTTGCCAAGGACTGGGACGCCCTGACCGATGCAGACCTTGCCGCCCTTGCCGCCTGCGGCTACCGGCAGGCCAGCTGCGAAAAGCTGCATTTTGACCAGCACGCGGCCTTTACCTCCCTTTGCTTTCTGGAACTGCACCTCACCCCACAGCAGCTGCAGACCGCCGCACAGCGGCTGTTCGCAGCGCCCGAGTGCGGGCAGGTGCTGCGGGTCAAGGGCTTTGCGCCCGCCCCGGCTGGCGGCTGGCTGGAGCTGAACGCCACCGCCGCCGGCTGCACCCTTGCGCCCATCCCGCAGGGGCAGGAGGTAGTCATCGTCATCGGTGAAGCACTGGATAAAGCCGCCATTGAAGCAAACCTGAAGGGGTGAAAGGCAGTTTTCCCCCATAACAAAACGCATTGTGGAAAAACAGGAGGGACTATCATGCAGGAAGTACGCGCAGCCGTTATCGGTACAGGGGTCATGGGGCGCAAGTATGCGCAGATGATCGCAGAAGGAAGGGCGGGCGCATTGCGCCTGACCGCCGTGGTCTGCCGCAGCGCCGGGGCGCAGCAGTGGGCAAAGGATACCCTGCCGGATACGGTGCGGGTGTGCCCCAGCGCCGACCAGCTGTACGATTATGCAGAAGAGTTTGACGCCGTGCTGGTGGTCACCCCGCACAAGACCCACCCGGCGCTGGTGATGCAGGCTTTTGCCCACGGCAAGCACGTTCTGTGCGACAAGCCCAGCGCAAACGCGCTGGCACCGGCACTGGAAATGAACCGCGCCGCCGAAAAAAGCGGCCTTGTTTTCGCCATGATGTTCCATCAGCGCCGCTACAAAAAGTATATGCGGCTTAAAAAATTACTGGATGATGGGGCATTGGGCGAGATCAAGCGGGTGCAGCTGGAAAACAGCCGCTACTTCCGCACATGGATGTACCATCGCTCCGGCAGCTGGCGTTCCAGCTGGGCAGGGGAGGGCGGCGGCGCGCTGCTCAATCAGGGCCAGCACATTCTGGACATCTGGCAGTGGCTGTTCGGGATGCCGACCAGTATTTATGCCGTGATCCCCTACGGGAAGTATAACGATTTCATGGTGGATGACGAAGCCACCCTGCTCATGGAGTACCCGCAGCAGCGCACCGCCACCTTTATCCTCTCCACCGGCGAGGGCAGCTACACCGAGCGGTTGGAGATCGTGGGCACCAAGGGCACTGCCCTGCTGGAAGAGGACACTCTCACCCTGCACACCTACACGCCAGACACCGAGACCTACCGCCGTACCGCAGACTGCACCGAGCGCCAGCAGCTCACCGAGACCACCACCACCGAGCAGTTCGCGCCGCAGGCCGAGCCTTACCCGGAGATGCTGGCAAACTTTGCGGATGCCATTTTGCACGGCACGCCCCTGACCGCCCCCGGCGTGGAGGGCGTGCGGGCGCTGGAACTGACCGATGCGGCTTACCTGTCCGCATGGCTGGGGGAAAAGCTCACCCTGCCGCTGGACGCAGACCGGTTTGAACAGGAGCTGCAAAAGCATATTCAGGAGGAACAGGCAAATGGATAAGCTGCGGTTTATCGTAGTAGGCTCCGGCTGGCGGTCGCTGTTTTACTGGCGCATCGCGCAGGCGCTGCCGGAACGGTTCGAGCTGTGCGCCATGCTTTGCCGCACCGAGGAAAAGGCCGAAAAAATGCACCGGGAGTACGGCGTGCCGGTAAGCACCTCGGCGGAGCAGTGCATTGCCCTGCACCCGGATTTCGTGGTGGTGGCAGTGAATAAAGCGTCCATCGCCGCCGTCAGCACCGAATGGCTTGCCCGGGGCTTTGCCGTGCTGAGCGAGACCCCGGCGGCGCTGGAGGAGGACGCATTGCGTGCCCTCTGGCAGCTGCACCAGCAGGGCGCAAAGCTGCAGGTTGCAGAACAGTACTGGCTGTACCCCACGCTGGCAAAGCGGCTGGCGGCGGTGCGCAGCGGCGCACTGGGCACGCCGCAGTTTGCCCGGCTGTCGGTGGCGCACGGCTACCACGCGGTCAGTCTGGCGCGGCAGTTCCTGAACGCCGGACAGCAGCCGGTGCGGGTGATCGGACGCAGCTGGACGGAAAAGATCATCGAAACGGATTCCCGCTGGGGTGCGGTGCATAACGGCGCATTGGTGGAAAAGACCTTGCAGCAGCACACGCTGGAATTTGCAGGCGGCGGCACAGCGTTTCTGGATTTTAACGGTGTGCAGTACCACTCCTATCTGCGCAGCACCCACACCAGTGTGCAGGGAGAGCGGGGCGAAGTGTTCGACGACACCCTGCGCTGTCTGGATGCCGCCGGGGAGCCGGTGTGCCGTCAACTGACCCCGCTGCCCGACCCGCTGGCAGCTGCCGCCGCGCAGGCAGGGCTGAACGAGGACGAGACCGCCATCGCCTGTTTTCTGGACAGGATGCAGGGCTATCTTGCCGGCGGGGCAGAGGTGTACCCGCTGGCAGACGCCTTGCAGGACGCCTACCTTGCCCTGCTGATGGAGCGCGCCCTTGCCGCCGGACAGCCGCTGGAAAGCACCCCGCAGCCGTGGAATACAGAAGAACGATAAAAAAGGCTCAGAAGCACCTGTCGGCGCTTCTGAGCCTCTTGATTTATAATGATTGGATCACATCAGGTCGATCAGTGCTTCCACCTCGTCCATGCGGGTAGCCCAGCTGGTGGCGATGCGCACCACGGTGTGGGTGTCGTCGAACTTCTCCCAGAAGCCGAACTTTGCCTTGCCTTCCAGCGCAGCCAGCTGGGCGTTTTCCAGTACAAGGAAGATCTGGTTGGTGGGGGAGTCCATAAAGAAGCGGTAGCCCTTTGCCGCAAAACCGGCCTTCAGGCGGTTGGCGGTGGCAATGGCGTTTTTGCTGATGGAGAAATACAGGCCATCCGTGAACAGCACGTCAAACTGGATGCCCAGCAGCCGCCCCTTTGCCAGCAGTGCGCCCTGCTGCTTGACCATGGTCATAAAATGCGCCGGTGCGCCGTGGGGGAACACCACAGCCTCGCCGCACAGCGCACCCACCTTGGTGCCGCCGATGTAGAACACATCAGTCAGCCGGGCAAGGTCGGCCAGCGTCACGTCCGTGCCCTCGGCAGCCAGACCATAGCCCAGCCGTGCACCATCGAGGAACAGCGGCATCTTGTACTCCTGACACACAGCGTGCAGGGCTTCCAGCTCCGCCTTGGTGTACAGGGTGCCGTACTCGGTGGGGTGAGAGATGTACACCATGCCGGGGAACACCATGTGGTCGTGGTTGTCATCGGCGTAGAAGGTGGCCACCAGTGCCCGCAGCTCGGCAGCGTCCAGCTTGCCGTTGTGCTGGGGCAGGGTGATGACCTTGTGGCCGGTATACTCGATGGCACCGGCCTCGTGCCCGGCTACATGGCCGGTGGCAGCAGCCACTACGCCCTGCCACCGCTGCAGCATGGACGCGATGACGATGGCGTTGCTCTGGGTGCCGCCGGAGATGAACTGCACATCGGCCTCCGGGCAGGCGCAGGCGGCGCGGATCTTCTCCCGGGCGCTGGCGCAGTAGGGGTCGGTGCCGTAGCCGGAGACCTTTTCAAAGTTGGTCTCGGTCAACTTTTGCAGAATGGCGGGATGTGCACCCTCGCAGTAGTCGTTTTCAAAATACAGCATGGCAAAACGCTCCTCTATATAATTGTAAGAAAACAGTACCTCTATTCTACATCGCCGCGAAAACCCTGTCAAACCCAAAACCGTGCACAGCGCACGCAAGGCACCGCAAAAACGCTTACAGGATACCCGGTGCGACACTATGTTGACCGGAACTACAGCCTACGACAGCTTTTTTTACGAAAGTATGATCCTTTCCAAAAAGATGAAAAGTTTTTCAAAAAAGTGCTTGACAATTTTGCTGCATCTGGTATAATAACTATCGTTCCCGGCGCCACGGCGCAGGAACACAACAGAATATGCGGATATGGCGGAATTGGCAGACGCGTTAGATTCAGGTTCTAATCGGGGCAACTCGGTGGAGGTTCAAGTCCTCTTATCCGCACCAAACCATGAAAATCCGAACCTTTTCTCGATAGGAGAAGGGTTCGGATTTTTTGTTTTCTTCGGAAATGAAAATTCAGGCTCTTCCCTGACGGCCGTGTGTCCGAAACCTTATCAAAAGAAAGACCGTATCACGAAGGTCACAACTGTAAAGGTGCCGTAAGGTAGAAAGGACACGAGTATGAAGTACGATGAAAGAACCTGCAAATTCAACATGGACACCGGCTGCGTGGAGCTGCTGCTCCGGGATGGAAGAAAAATTTCCATCGACTGCACCGGGGTCGAGGATGAATTGGACGTGACCATGGCGCAGAGGACGGAACTGGATTACCTTATCTACAATGACCCGCTGGCGTATGCAGACCTGATTCTAAACGGCGAGCCGGAAGAATATTTGAAAAATACGGCTGGGAACCATGGGTTAGAAGATTAAGAGAAATGCCGTTCCAAAAGCAACTGGAACGGCATTTCTTATTTTTCACCATTCGGCATCTTCTGTCCCCGAAGCTCCTGCCGGATGGCACGGAACTGCTCCGGCACATCCGCATCGGTCATCGCACTGGGGACATCCACTGTCCCAGCGGCTTTGGCGGCTTCATAGAACCAGCATTTATACTCCACGGTCTCCAGCGTGTGCTGTAACTGCTGGATCTGCTGGGTGAGCACCTCACGCTGATGCCGAAACATTTCCAGCCGGGTGTCAATGGTGTCGTCTCCCTGCATGGAAAGCTCAATATACTGCCGGATATCCTTGATGGACATTCCGGCTTTTTTCATGCAGCGGATGACCTGCAGCCACTCGAAGTCGTTTTCCCGGAACATCCGAATGCCGCCGGAGGAACGCTCCACAAAGGGAAGTAACCCTTCTTTGTCGTAGTAGCGCAGGGTGGAGGCAGGTACGCCCAGCTTTTGTGCCATTTCACCTACGGTATAGATCATCTGAAACCTCCGTTTTTTCAAAAAGCCCTTGACTTAAAGTGCGCTTTAAGTTGTATGATAAAATCAAACTTTATCAACATCATAATGCGGATGCACTCTGCTGTCAAGGAGGTTCCTATGAGCAAGAAGGTATTGATTTTGTCTGGCAGTCCCCGGAAGGGCGGTAACTCTGATATTCTATGCGACGAATTTCTGCGTGGAGCGCAGGATGCCGGGCACAAAGCAGAAAAGATCCGGGTCGCTGAGAAAAAGGTGGCTCCCTGTTCCGGCTGCTACTACTGCAGCACCCACGGCGGAGCCTGCGTCCACAAGGATGATATGGCAGACATCCTGCAAAAGATGATCGATGCCGATGTCATTGTGCTGGCAAGCCCGGTATACTTCTACTCCATCAGTGCCCAGTTGAAGGCAGTGATCGACCGTACCGTGGCACGGTGGCTTGAGGTCAAAGACAAGGAATTCTACTACATCACCACCATGGCAGACGAGGAAAAAGCCTCTGCGGACACTACGCTGGCCTGCTTCCGGGGCTATGCAGACTGTGTGGAGGGTGCCGTGGAAAAGGGAGTCCTTGTAGCATGTGGCGTTTACGAGCCGGGTGCGGTGCGAAACACCTCTGCAATGGCACAGGCTTACGAGATGGGAAAAAATGTATAAATGGAGGGAAATCAGATGATTTTACAGGAAACCTACAAACTGGAAAATGGAACGAAAATCCCCAAACTGGGGCTTGGCACATGGTGCATTGACAATGACAAAGCGGCGCAGACAGTCCGCACCGCTGTTACGCTGGGGTATCGTCTCATTGATACTGCACAGGCCTACAAAAATGAGCAGGGCGTTGGCGAGGGAATCCGTAGCTGCAGCGTTTCCCGTGAGGAGCTGTTTGTTGCAAGCAAGGTGGCCGCAGAACTGAAAACCTATGAGGCTGCAGCCGCCTCTATTGAGGAAACGCTGGAAAAAATGGGACTGGACTATCTGGACCAGATGATCATCCATGCACCCCAGCCGTGGAACGAATTCAGGGACACCAAACGCTACTTTGCAGAGAACAAAGCCGTCTGGCGTGCGCTGGAGGATGCGCAGGCGGCTGGCAAGGTGCGGGTCATCGGAGTGTCGAATTTTCTGCAGGATGACTTGGAGAACCTGCTGTCCGATTGCCGGATACAGCCCATGGTGAACCAAATCTTGCTCCACATCAGCAACACCGATCATGATCTGCTGAATTTCTGCAGAGAGCAGCACATTCAGGTGGAGGCCTATTCGCCCATTGCCCACGGCGAGGCACTTAAGAACCCTGTGATTGCACAGATGGCAAAGAAATACGGCGTATCTGCGGCACAGTTGTGTGTCCGCTATGTTCTTCAGCTTGGCGCAGTAGCACTGCCCAAAACGGCAGACCCACAGCACATGGAAGAGAATGCCGCCGTAGATTTTGTCATTACTCCGGAAGATATGGCTGCACTCATGCAGATGGAGCACATTGCTGACTACGGAGAATTCAGCTTTTTCCCGGTGTTCAGCGGGAAAAAGCAGGTCTAAGCGTTTACACGGAAAGGCAGGGGTACAACAATGGCAGTGAAACAGACTGCAGGGCGGGATGCTCTGGGCGAATTTGCACCAAAATTTGCAGAACTTAACGATGAGGTACTATTCGGGCAGGTGTGGAGCCGAGAGGATAAACTTTCCCTCCGGGACCGCAGCCTTGTGACGGTGGTGGCACTGATGGCGCAGGGACTGACGGACTCCTCGTTTCGGTATCACCTGACGGCAGCGAAAAACAACGGTATTACCCGGACTGAGATTGCAGAGATCCTGACCCATGCGGCGTTTTATGCAGGCTGGCCTAAGGCGTGGGCGGCTTTCCGTATGGCAAAGGAAGTCTGGGCAGAGGACACTGCAGAGGATGCCAAGGCAAAGCACCAGAGTGAAATGGTGTTCCCCATCGGCGCGCCCAACGACGGTTTTGCACCATATTTCAGCGGAAAAAGCTATCTGGCACCCCTGTCCACCGCACAGGTTGGCATTTACAACGTCACCTTTGAGCCGGGCTGCCGGAACAACTGGCACATCCACCATGCTGCAAAGGGCGGTGGGCAGATCCTTGTCTGCGTGGCAGGCCGGGGCTACTATCAGGAATGGGGCAAAGCGCCGCAGGAGCTGCATCCGGGCGATGTGGTAAATATTCCCCCGGAGGTCAAGCACTGGCACGGTGCCGCACCCGATTGCTGGTTCTCTCATCTGGCAGTGGAAGTGCCCGGCGAAGGCACCTCTAACGAGTGGTGCGAACCGGTGGCGGAGAAAACCTATGGGATACTGCGGTAACCTCTACGATATGTACAACAGGGAGTTCCCCGGCGGGCGGTATTTTCCGCCGCTTTGTGGAGCCGGGGCAGGAGGTGGAGTACGGCCAGAAGCTGGGGGTCATCCTTGACCCCTTCACGGCAGAGGTGGAGGCAGAGAGCACCTGCCCGACCAGCGGCGTCGTTTTCTTTGCCCTGAAAAAACCGCTGACCACAGAGCATGAGGTCGCCTTCAAGGTGATCCGGCGGCTGCACGGCGGCTGTCTGTAAGCAGACGTAAAAAACAGCAAGGCTCCCGCCCGGAGGATATGCCCCGGGTGGGAGCCTTTATTTCCCGGGATATTCAGGACAGTGGAAAAATTTTCAAAAAAGTTGCAAATCGTGCAGGAAATCTTCCTTGTAGTCCGTCTTATAAGATGGTATCATGACATTGATTTGCGCAGCTGACCCGGAGCAGGAACTCGCAGGTGGGATGATTTTTGCGGGTGCGGCGGGAAGGGCGCAGAGCGATGAACGCAGGAAGAATGCAATCTTCTTTATCACAGGTCTACAGGAAAAAACACAGGAGGTCAGGCTTTTCATGCTAGGTTTCAACAAAAAGACACAGGACGCCTCTCCGCAGGAGAATACCGGCGGGGAAAATAAGGTGCTCCACTTTATCAGGACCCACAAAAAGCGCTGCATCGCGGCGGTCGTGGCCGTGGCAGTGCTGGCGGTGGTGGTCATCCCCCGCAGGAGCCGCAGTGCATCGGCAGACATGGCGTATGTGCAGGAGGCGCTGGGACGCCGCGACATCGTGAACGTCTACGACGGCAGCGGCACCATCAATGCCGCCGATTCCTACACCGTCAAGTCCCTCGTCACCGGCACGGTGCTCACCGCTGACTTCGAGCTGGGCGACACCATCCAGAAGGGCGATGTCCTCTACGTCATCGACAGCTCGGATGTGGAGGGCGACCTCGAGAGCGCACAGCTTTCGGTGTCTCAGGCTCAGCGCAGCTACGATGATGCTGCCGACGCCCGGAACGTCCGCACGAAGATCAGCGGCGAGGTCAGCTCCTTTGCCGTGGCCGCTGGCGACGCGGTGCAGGCCGGTCAGACCGTCGCCACCGTCCGCGACACCTCTGTGATGCTGCTGGCCGTGGATTTCCCCGCCGCCGAGGCCCAGAGCTTCGCCGTCGGTCAGGCCGCACAGGTCATGCCGGACACCACCTTTGAGGTGCTGAACGGCACCATCCGCTCGGTATCGGGCGCAGACCCCTCCGGTGACGCCAGCCTCATGACCTGCACCGTCACCATCGCGGTGCCCAACACGGGCAGCCTGACCACCGCGCAGGCCGCAGTGGCGCAGGTGAACGGCGTCAGCTCCCTCAACTCGGCCCATTTTGCGTACCAGCGCGAGGAGACCGTCGTGGCCGCTGCCTCTGGCACCGTGTCCGAGCTTTGCGTCAGGGAGGGCAGCACCGTCCGTCAGGACGACGTGCTCCTCCGCATCACCGGCAAGGATCTGGACAAGCAGGCCCAGAACGCCGCCGACAATCTTCGCTCTGCCGAGCTGCGGATGTCTTCCGCCGAGCGGAACATCAGCCACTACACCATCGATGCGCCCATCAGCGGCACCATCGTGGACAAAAAGGTCAAAGCCGGCGATAAGCTCAGCGCCAACGACGCAGCCATGCAGAACCTCTGCACCATCTACGATATGAGCTATCTGGAACTGAAGCTCAACGTGGATGAGCTGAAAATTCGTTCTCTGAAGGTCGGGCAGGAGGTGGAAATCACCGCCGACGCCGTCCCGGGCGAGACCTATAAGGGCACTATCAGCAGCATCCTCGTGGCCGGCACCACGGCCAACGGCTCCACCAGCTACCCCGTCACCGTCCGCATTGACGAGATGGGCGATCTGCTGCCCGGCATGAATGCCTCGGCCAAGATCACCACCGCCAGCGTCAAAGACGTTCTGGCCCTGCCCAACGCCGCCCTCGTCCGGGGCAGCTATGTGCTGGTGACGAAGGATTCGCCCAGCGCCGACAACGCCGAGGCCTCCATGACCGCCCCCGAGGGCTATGTCTACGTCAAAGTGACCACCGGCATCAGTGACGATGATTACATCGAGGTGAAGAGCGGCCTGCAGGAGGGCGACACCATCGCTTACGACACCTCGACGGTCAGCGCGACCGACTTCTACAGCAACATGATGGTGTCTGCCGAAGGAGGCGACGAATGAGCGCCCTGATCGAGTTTGACGAGGTCTGCAAATACTACCAGATGGGTGACACCCTCGTCAAAGCGGCAGACCACATCTCCATGAAGATAGACCGGGGCGAGTTCGTGGCCATCGTGGGCCAGTCCGGCTCCGGCAAATCCACCTGCATGAACATCATCGGCTGTCTGGATGTGCCCACCCACGGCCGGTATCTGCTGGACGGCAGCGACGTCGGCAAGATGAACCGCCGTGAGCTGGCGGCCATCCGGAACGAGAAGTTGGGCTTCATCTTCCAGCAGTATAATCTGCTGCCCAAGCTGACCCTGCTGGAAAACGTGGAAGTCCCCCTCATCTACGCAGGCGTGGGCGGCAGCGAGCGCCGCCGCCGCGCCATCGCAGCGCTGGAACAGGTGGGTCTGGGCAGCAAGCTCCGGAACAAGCCCAACCAGCTCTCCGGCGGCCAGCAGCAGCGTGTGGCCATCGCCCGCGCCCTTGTCCGCAACCCGCCCATCATTCTGGCCGACGAGCCGACGGGTGCGCTGGACTCCCATACCGGCCGGGAGGTGCTGGGGATGCTTCAGGAACTGCACAAACAGGGTCACACCGTGGTCCTCATCACCCACGACAACTCCATCGCCGTGCAGGCAGAGCGCATCATCCGGTTGGAGGACGGTGTCGTTGTCTACGACGGCGACGCCCACGCCCCCGAGGCGGTCGTGCAGCCGAACCTCATGATGTCGGCCCCGAAAGCCGGAGAGGAGGGAGCGCACGCATGATAAAGGAGACCTTCAAGCAGGCCATCCAGAACGTGTGGAGCAACAAAGTCCGCACCTTCCTCACCATGCTGGGCATCATCATCGGCGTTATGGCCGTCATCGTCATCGTCGGCCTCGGCAACGGCATGACCCACATGATGCAGGACTTCTACTCCGATATGGGCAGCGATATTCTGTCGGTCAACGTCATGACCGCCAGCACCCGCACGGTGGAGGTCAGCGATGTGTATAACATCATCAACCAGAAGCCGGAGTATTACAGAGGCCTTTCGCCCATCGCCAGCGCCGGGACGGATCCGCTGCGGGTGGCAGGGGAGAAGTACCGCCGCACCAACATCAGCGGCGTCAATGAGGATTATCTGACCATCAACAACTATAAGGTGGCCAAGGGCCGGGGCATCCAGTACGCCGACCTGATGGACAACAAGAACATCTGCGTCATCGGCGACTATGTGGACCGTAAGATCTTCGGCGGCAACGGCCTCGGCAACACCCTCAAGGTGGGTGCAAACGAGTTTCGCATCGTGGGCGTGCTGGAAGGCCGCTCCAAGCCCGCCGCCCAGTACGAGGGCGGCAACGACGATGTTGTTCTTGTCCCCTACACCACCCTGCTGAGCCTCAGCAGCGGAAGCAGCGTCAGCCAGTATTACGTCGTGCTGCAGGATGCAGACCACTCGGACGCGGCACAGGAGTTTTTGCAGTCGCGGCTCAAGAAGCTGGTCAGTAAGGATGACTACGTCTTCGTCATGAGCCTGAGTGCGGCAATGTCGCAGATGTCCTCTATGATCAATATTATGGTGGGCGTCCTGACGGCCATCGCAGGCATCTCGCTTCTGGTGGGAGGCATCGGCATCATGAACATCATGCTGGTGTCTGTCACCGAGCGCACCCGCGAGATCGGCATCCGGAAGGCGCTGGGCGCACAGGAGAGCACCATCCTGACCCAGTTCGTCGTGGAGGCCGGCGTCACGTCGGCGCTGGGCGGCTGCTTCGGCATCGTGCTGGGCTACATCGTCTCGGCCATCATCAATCAGATCCTTCCGTTCGTCCTGACGGACATCACCCTGAACGTCACCCCCTCGGCGGACGCAGCGGCCATCGCCGTGGGCATCTCCTGCGGCATCGGCGTCCTGTTCGGCTTCCTGCCTGCCCGCCGTGCCGCCCGCCTGAACCCCATCGAGGCGTTGAGGTATGATTAACCTCTCGGGAATGCTTCTGGCTCTCCCTTTGGGAGAGCTGTCACCGAAGGTGACTGAGAGGGCAAGGATGCTCCTCCTTTGTCAGGCGGCTTGCCCTCTCCGTCTCGCATTCGCTCGCCACCTCTCCCAAAGGGAGAGGCGATGGCGTTGATTCTATAAGGAGTTTACCATGAAAAAAAGATTCCTCGCATTCCTGCTGGCCGTCTGCGTGGCGGTTTCCATGCTGGTGCTGCCCGCTTCTGCGGTCGGCTCCAACGCGGCAGTCCAGACGGCGACGGCGCTGGGCGGTCTGACCGCCGAGCAGTCCGCTTCTCTGGGCGCGCCCCTCACCCGTGGGCAGGCGGCCCGTCTCCTGACGGCTTTCTCGGCCTACCGCGACACCGCCGCAGCACAGGGCCGTACCGGCCGTCTGTACAGCGACGTGGACAGCGATTCGCCCTACGCCGTCTACATCCGCACCGCCGTCCAGAACGGCTGGATGACCGGCTACTCCGATGGCAGCTTCCGCCCGGACAATGCTGTCACGCTGGAGGAGGCCTGCACCATGGCCCTCCGCCTGCTGGGCTACGATGTGGCGAGCCTCGGCGGCACCTTCCCCTCGGCCCAGCTCAATAAGGCGAGCGCACTGGGCCTGCGCAATGACATCAGCGCCCGTCAGGGCGAGGTGCTGACCCTCGAGCAGGGCACCGTGCTCTTCTACAATGCCCTCACGGCCATGAACGGCAGCGGTCAGGTCTACGCCTCCACGCTGGGCTTTGCGGTGAGCAACGGTCAGGTGGACATCTCCTCCGTCCTGCTGGACAACGTCAAAGGCCCCTTCGTGGCCGACGCGGCCACGGCCCTGCCCTTTGCCCCGGCGGCCATCTACCGCAACGACGAAGTTACCACCTCTGCGGCCCTCTCTCCCTATGATGTCTACTATTATAATGAGAGCGCCCGCACCCTGTGGATCTACAATAAGCGTGCCGCAGGCCGTGTGACGGCGGTCTCGCCCTCGGCCAGCGCCCCGACCTCTGTGACTGTGGCCGGGGTCAGCTACACCATCGCCTCGCCCTCCGTGGCCTACCAGCTGTCCTCCCTGTCCGGCGGCGGCGTGGGTCAGGTGGTCACGCTGCTGCTGGGCATGAATGACGCCGCAGTCTCCGTCCTCACCGGAGACGAGGCCGACGCCGTCTTTTACGGCGTGGTGCAGTCCTCATCCCGCACCCTCGTGGAGACCAACAGCGCCGAGGTGCAGCAGGCCGTCTCCATCATGTGCACCGACGGCACGGCCCGCACCGTCAACGTAAACAATAAGCTCAATTTCCCGGCGGGCAAGCTGGTGGAGGTCCGCGTGGACGAGGGCGGCGAGAGCGTTAAGTCCATCTCGCCCCGCCCGGTCAGCGGCACCATCCGCGCCGACGGCACCGCACTGGGCGACACCCCGTTTGCAGACAACGTGCAGATCCTTGATACGACGTCGGAGGGTGTGGCTGGGGCAGTTCGCCCCAGCCGCCTATCGGGGGTCACTCTGAGCGGCACGGACGTCAAATATTATACCACCAATGAAAAAGGCGAGATCGACCGCCTCATCCTCAGCGACGTGACCGGCGACCTGTGGGAGTATGCCGCGCTGGATTCCGTCCGCCGCCTGACGGACGAAGCCGCTAAGAAGATCGACAAGAAGATCAGCGAGAAGGCGCAGGACGCCGCAAAGGAGGCCGCAGGCCTCCCCACGACGACAACGACCACTACCACGGTGAAGAAGACCGACGAGGAGACCTTTCAGGACGTGAAGAACATTCTGGTGCCCAGCACCAGCGATGTGCTCTACGGCCTCATCGACGGCAGCATCGTCAGCTCTACCTGGAACACCCTCACCGGCAAGACGGACCAGCTCTTCAGCTATGTGCTCCGCCGCACCGGCGACAGCGTGGGCGGCACGCTGGGCGATTTCCTCAACTATCTGGGTGAGGGCGCCACCTACGTCTGCTACACCGGCGGCAAGCAGGTGGCCTACAGCACCGCCACCAAGTATCCCATCGTGGCGGGCGGCATCGCCATCGGCCGCTCTGCCGACGGCAAGGCCATCAACCGGATGCTCCAGCTCTCGCCGGTGGTCATCGACAGGCTGGGCGCGGCTTCGGTCATGAGCGGGGACAAGCGGTATGAGACCGCCGACGATATGCAGGTCTATCTGTGGTCGAACGGCCAGTATTTCGCCACCTCGCTGCCCAAGGTCAACACCGAGGACTACAAGCTCATCGGCTGGTACGACAACTTCGGCTGCGCAGGCGGAAAGAAGATCCGCATCCTCGTGGCCGTCAAGACGAACTGAGATCTTCCCTGAAAGAACAAAGCAGCAGCCTCACTCTGCGTTCGGTGAGGCTGCTGCTTTTGTGTTTAGCTGTTGGACTGGGGGACAAGATGGATGAGGGCCGCGCCGTCCTGCATATTGACCCGGACGACAGAACAGCTGGAATTGCTGCTGCTCGAGACGTTCAGCTTGGTCTCGGTGCCATCGGAGCCGACGAGATAGAGGTCATAGCCCTTGACCGCGTCGTTGGGAACCCGGACGTCGGCGGTGGTGCCGGTCATCGCGCCGTTCCCGTTGATGCAGGCCACCGTCATGACGCGCTGGCCGTTGTCCAGCGTGCCGGTGTAGACGCGGGTGCCGTAGAAGTTGGAGCTGGCGCTGGTCAGCTCAGTCAGGGCCGCACTGCCGTTGACCTCGCCGCCCTCGGCGCAGATGGTATAGAAGCTGGTGGAGCCGTCTGCATTTTTGAAGCGGGCGAGGATCTCTGCATTCGAGTGGTCATCATCGCCGCAGGTGCTGGTCTGGTGGCCGAGGACAGCAGCACCCGCCGTGACGGGGGCCGCCGCGAAGCTGGAGACCGCGCTGCCGGTGATGACGCAGGCGGACAGGGTGAGCATGGCGAGGGTTTTCATGGAGGTCTTCATAATGTGATCCTTTCTTTCCCATGAGGGAACGATAGATTTTTTGCTGCAAGACAGGGAGCGCCCGGCGGGACGCTTCCGGTTGACGCTTCATAGTATACCGGCCATTTCTTAGAAAATGCCCGAAAGAGTGTTTAAGATGTCCTTAATGGCGGTGAAGGTTTTGTGAGGCGCCGTCCTGCATCCCCGTCGATGTCTATAGTATAGTCTGCGGTACATCGCCGGACAACGAGCAAAAAGACCCCATTGTATAAATTTTTTACAGGGGAGCGAGGATGTCAAAAGTTTTGGCAAAAGGGCAGAGTTGTATGAAATGCGTCCGGGACGCGGCAGAAAAAGGGCCTTCCCATTTGCCACCGGCCCGGTTTCGTGTTACAATAAAAACCAGAGAAATTGCGGAAAAAGGAGGTGCGGCAATGATACGCATCGCTCTGGTGGAGGACGAGGCAGAGGTGCGGGCGCAGCTGCAAGGCTATGTGCAGCGGCACACCCGGCAGTATGGCACCGAGTTTGCTGTGACGGAGTTTGCCGACGGGATGGAGCTGCTGGATGATTACCGCCCGGTGTACGATGTCCTGTTTCTGGACGTGGAGATGAAGCATCTGGACGGGATGGAGACAGCCCGGCGGGTGCGGGAGCTGGACAGGGACGTCATCATCGTCTTTATCACGAATATGGCCCAGTACGCCATCGGCGGGTACGCGGTGGGTGCGCTGGACTATGTGCTCAAACCGGTGCCCTACTTTGCCTTTTCGCAGCAGCTCCGGAAGGTGGAGGAGCAGCTGCGCCGCCGGGTGCGGCACTATCTGGCCCTGCCGGTGGAGGGCGGGCTTCGGCGGCTGGACTCCTCCCTCATCTATTATCTGGAAAGCGAGGGCCACCGCGTTCACTTCTACACCGAGGAGGGGGACTTCGCGGCGGCGGGCACCCTGAAAGCCTTCGAGGAGAAGCTGGCTGAGCGGCCCTTTGCCCGCTGCAACAGCGGCTACCTCGTCAATCTGGCGCAGGTGAAG
>OHJJ01000360.1_pt1 | contig 25652 bp, 25 predicted proteins | sample 1568551 | NCBI WGS metagenome assembly OHJJ01 (sample SAMEA3879505, study PRJEB24766) | human gut metagenome | biome: human-associated habitat; feature: feces | place: USA | collected 1985/1987 | reverse complement strand
GTCTGATTCAGGAACAGATGGATGAAATCGAGGAGGCCATCGAAGAAGCGAAAGCACAGGTTGGTGAGCATTTCACGGTAAAGCAGCTGGAAAAACTGCGTAAGTCTCTGAAACAGAAACTGGAGAAGCTGCAAGGCGCAGACCGTAAAGATGATGTGGTTACGTTTGAGCAATTGGGCATAGACAGGTTGTTTGTGGATGAGAGCCAAAACTATAAGAACTTGTTCTTATATACGAAGATGCGGAATGTGGCCGGACTGAGCACATCTGAAGCGCAAAAATCCTCCGATATGTTTGGAAAATGCCGCTACCTCGATGAGATCACCGGAGGCCGTGGTGTTATTTTTGCGACAGGCACCCCTATCAGCAACAGTATGACCGAGATGTATACCCTCATGCGCTATCTCCAGTACAACACTTTACAGCAGAAAGGGCTGACCCATTTTGATGCGTGGGCATCCACCTTTGGTGAGACGACCACGGCCATTGAACTTGCGCCCGAAGGCACCGGATACCGTGCGCGCACCCGGTTCGCTAAGTTCTTCAACTTGCCTGAACTGATGGCGATGTTCAAAGAAGCGGCAGATATCAAGACCAGCGACCAGCTTCATCTCCCGGTGCCTGATGCAAAATTTGAGACGGTGGTGGTCAAACCTTCGGAAATCCAACAGGATATGGTGCAGGCGTTGAGCGAACGTGCAGCCGAAGTCCACAGCGGTTCTGTTGACCCTTCTGTGGATAATATGTTGAAAATTACGTCGGATGGCCGCAAAATCGGTCTTGATCAGCGGTTGATGAATTCCGCTCTGCCCGATGACCCCAACAGCAAGTTAAATGCCTGCGTCAACAACGTCCTGCGCATCTGGAACGACACCAAGGAGCAGAAGCTGACCCAGTTGATTTTCTGCGATATGTCTACTCCCAAGGGGGACGGTTCGTTCAACGTCTATGATGATATTCGCACCAAGCTGCTCAACGCCGGTGTGCCCGAACAGGAGATCGAGTTCATCCACAACGCAGATACGGAGAACAAGAAAGCAGAACTTTTCTCCAAGGTACGCAGCGGACAGGTGCGTGTGCTGCTGGGCAGCACTGCCAAAATGGGAGCAGGAACCAACGTCCAGACGCTGCTCGTAGCGGTGCATCATCTGGATGTAGGCTGGCGTCCGTCTGATATGACCCAGCGCAACGGCAGAATCATCCGCCAAGGCAATCAAAACAAACAAGTCTACGTCTATAACTACGTCACGGAATCGACATTTGACGCCTACCTCTATCAGACACTTGAGAATAAACAGAAGTTTATCTCGCAGATCATGACGAGCAAGTCGCCTATGCGATCTTGCGATGATATTGACGAACAGGCTTTATCTTACGCAGAAATCAAGGCTCTGTGTGCAGGTGACCCTCGCATCCGGGAAAAGATGGACTTGGACGTGCAGGTAGCAAAATTGAAGGTGCTGCGCGGAGACTTCCAGAATCAGAAATATCGTCTGGAGGATAAGCTGCTCAAAACTTTCCCGGAGAAGATCCAGAAACAGAAAACCCGCATTGCTGCTTTACAACAGGATTCACAGATTGCAGCAGCACACCCGCAGGACAAAGAAAACTTCTGCGGCATGACCATCAAGGGCATGGTGTACGATGACAAAAAGGCTGCAGGCGAACGGCTGCTGCTGGCTCGGCAGGAGATGCCCAATGCTGATATGATGCTGCTGGGCACCTACCGTGGGTTTGAACTGAACATTCGATTCGACAGCTTCAAGAACGAGCATCAGGCCGTACTCCGGGCAGAGTTGAGTTACCCGGTGTCGCTGGGCGATGATGCGCGCGGCAATATCACTCGTCTGGACAATGCCATCGACAATTTCGCTGACCATATTGCAGATGCCGAAAATGCTCTGCAAAACCTTGAACAGCAGAAGCAGGCCGCAGAGGTTGAAGTGGCAAAGCCCTTCGCGCAGGAAGAAGAACTGGCTGAAAAGTCTGCTCGCCTTGCCGAACTGAATGCTCTATTGAATATCGACCGTGACCGCAGTTCCTCGCAGGATGCTCCCGAAGAAGCAGAGGAAACCGAAGCACCCGCAACTCGTCCGTCTGTGCTGTCTGCACTGGAAGAAAAAGCCAATCAGCCAGAGCCTGTTAAGCCGTTCAAAAGCTATCTGGATAAGGAGGGCCGATAATTTGAAAAAGCGGGAACACCGTCTCTTTATTCGTGTGACTGATGAAGAACGGAACTGCATTTTAGATAAGATGTATGGCATGGGCATCCACAGCCTGAGTGCCTATATCCGCAAAATGGCATTGGATGGCTACTGCCTGAATCTCGACCTTCCGCAGCTGCGGCGCATGGCTTATTTGCTCCAGAATTGCAGCAACAACTTGAATCAGGTAGCAAAACGCGTCAACGAAAGCGGCAAGATCTATTCTGCCGACCTTGCCGATCTACGCACCCGGCTGGATGAACTGATTGATATCGGTAAGCAGATTCTTTCCAAGCTGGCAGAGCTATAAAAATTCCCGCAGTTGGAGGACTGCGGGTGTACATATAATGCTTGACATCCTTGCAACGTAGTAGTCGATACCTTTATAATAAGGGCGAACAGAAAGGAAGTGCTTGATATGATGTCTATGCTGAAGAAAGTTGTTCTTTTCCCGATTTCTCTCTTTGTGGCGTTTTTGGCTCTCATGGCAAAGTGGCTGCTCACTTTGTCCAGTTATGTGGTCGCTCCGCTGATGCTCTACATCTTCGGCTGCGGCATCTACACTGCCTACCGCCAGACTTGGGATCAGTTTCTTATCCTGTTGGTGGCCGAGTTCATCTGCTTCATCCTCTTTTTCGGTGCAACTGCCATCACCGAGGGCATTGGACGTTTCAGTGAGTGGCTTGCCGAACTGTAAGAAATAGTTTTAATCGTTTGCCGCCTTCGGGCGGCATTTTTCTTTTATGGGGGTGATTCAGGATGGCCGCGACACGGCTGATCGCGTTGCACAAAAACAAGGGCAAGTCGGTTGCAGCTTGTCTGAAAAGCCGCACAGACTATGTGCAGAATCCAGATAAGACCGAACAAGGTGAACTGGTAAGCTGCTACGAGTGTAGCCCTCTGACAGTCGATGAAGAATTTATGCTTTCCAAGCGGCAGTATGAACTTTCTACCGGGCGCAGTCAGAAAAGCGACATCATCGCCTACCAGATTCGGCAGTCATTCAAACCCGGCGAGATCACCGCCGAAGAAGCCAACAATGTAGGCTATGAACTGGCGATGCGGTTCACAAAAGGAAAACATGCCTTTATTGTTGCAACGCACACAGACCGTCACCACATCCATAACCATGTGATCTTCAACTCCACAGCGTTGGATGGCACCAGAAAGTTCCGGGATTTTTTCTTTTCGGCGTTGGCAGTGCAGCGGTTGAGCGACTTGATTTGTCTGGAGCATCAGCTCTCTGTTATTGAAATAAAGCCCTACCGGGAACGGCAGAAACGTACCCTCTATCCACCCAAAGAAAGCAATCGTGATAGGCTGTGTGGCATCATCGACAGCATCCTTGCAGAAAAGCCCAAGGATTACGAAGATTTTCTGCAAAAACTGGAACAACAGGGTTATGAGGTCAAGCGTGGAAAATACACTTCCGTCAAGGGCGCACGACAAAAACGGTTCATCCGATTCAAAACGCTGGGCGCAGGCTATAGCGAGGACGAACTGAAAGCAGTGATTGCAGGAAAAGCAGAACACCATCCCCACCAGAAGCAGCCGCCCCAAGAGCAACCGTTCCAATTGCTGGTTAACATTCAGGCAAAGCTCTCCGAGGGCAAAAGCGAAGGCTATGCACGATGGGCGAAAAAATATAATCTGAAAGAAATGTCCAAGACGCTGATTTTCTTGCAGGAGCACAAAATTGGCAGCACAGATGAACTGAATGAACGCACAGCGGCGGCAACAGAAAAATATCACCAGCTGGGAGATTCCATCAAAGCCGCCGAAACACGGATGGCGGAAATTGCTGTGCTGAAAATGCACATCGTCAATTACGCCAAGACCCACCCAGTCTACGATGCCTACCGGAAAGCGGGATATAGCCAAAAGTTTCTGGATACTCACCGGGAGGAAATCACACTACACAAAGCAGCCAAGGCCGCTTTCGATGAAACTGGCTTAAAAAAGCTGCCGAAGGTCAAAGCACTGAATGCAGAGTATTCCGATCTTCTGACCCAAAAGAAAGCAGCCTACCCGGACTATCGCAAGGCACGAGAAGAAATGCAGGAGTTTGTAAAGGCACAGAAAAATATTGAATTGTTCTTCGCAGAAGAAAAAGACGCACAGGAAAAGCAGAAAACCCGATAAACGAAAGTCGCCGAGGATTCTAACCCTTTCATGGGGCGGAATCCTCGGCGACTTTTTTAGTTTATGTAGCAGCGATCCTGCGAAACGAGCCAATCTTCACACAGCCGCTGGGCTTCATCTTTCGTTCGGCAGGTGCAGTTGAACAGCTTGCCGTGCAGGGAGCAGTAGGTGTAACGGATTTTCGGCACACCGTTCTCATCCTGAAATTTTGTGTAGCGTTCGTCACCGGGCATCAGATATAGCTGCTCCATTTCTGCATCGTCCTTTCCGTTTTTATGCGTCAGGCACACAACGCACCTATTCTACCACGAACATCGGAGTTATGCCATTGACGCTTGCACCAAAAAGCGACTCGGATTTTTGGAGAGAGTTTGTATTGACACATTCAAAAGCGTTCGGAAGGAACGCGTAGCCTGCACCGGAACGGTGCAGATCAGAAAGGGTTTGGGATTTCCCAACAAGCATTTTGCAACGCAAAATTTGCATTTGTGCGCACGAATGCACTGCTTGCTACAATGGTGTTGGTTCTGAGAAGTTCACAGCCAGTGAGCTATACAGATGCCCAAACCTAAGCTACAATGAAGATGTGCTGAGAGAACGAAGCATTGCTTGAGCTGAACGCTCGTACGCGCAAACTGTTCTCCGCCATCTCCATTGCAGCGTTCGATTGACGCAGGTTGAGTTATCGGCAGATAAAAATGTTGCCGTACATTCGTGTCACAAAGCAAGCTGAATCGGTAATGGGCATAGGCGGAACCGGCATTAATATCCTCGACCGCGTGGGCGGCGGCGATGCCTTCGCCAGCGGCCTCATCTACGCCATGCTGCACGACTACAAGGCCATGGATATGATCAACTTTGCCGTGGCCAGCAGCGCCATCAAGCACACCATCCACGGCGATGCCAACATCACCGACGAAGTAAGCTCCATCCGCAACCTGATGAACATGAACTACGACATCAAGCGTTGAGTTTCGCCTTAGCGCTTCCGTCTGCCGGGAACCGACCGCTGCACGTTGGTTTCCGGCTTTTTTTATACCGTCAGCGTCACAAATTGACACCAATTTATCATTCTTCACGAAGTATGTGCTAAAATCTCTTGACAGCACCTCGCAAAATATGTTATCTTTTGTAAACATCCTTGAAAAGATATGACCTTTTCTGTGGACCGAACACAAACCGATTTTTCTCTGGAGGAAAGACCCATGAAACAGGAGATCATCCGCAAACTGAGCGCTGCCGTGGCCATGAGCCTCGTTGTTGGCGTCTCTCTGGCCGCCTGCGGCGGCAGCAGCAGCTCCACCGCTGCCGGTGTGACTAAGACCGGCTCTGCCGAAGGCTTTGGCGGTGCTGTCACTGCCACCCTGACCGTGGATGCCAACGGCACCGTTACCGACTGCAAGCTGGAAGGCGCACAGGAGACCGAGAGCATCGGCGGCGCTGCACTGGAAGAGCTGTCCAAGCAGGTCGTGGCCGCCAACGGTCCCGCCATCGACGGCGTTGCCGGTGCCACGGTGACCACCAAGGCCGTCCGGAAGGCTGTTGCCGCCGCACTGGGTGTGGAGCTGGCCGAAGAGGCTCCCGCCGACTCTGCTGCCGCAGCCCCCGCTGAGCCCGCCGCCATCGTCCCGGTGGAAGGCGGCATCCAAATCGGTCAGGCCTATGCTGCCGCCCACGGCACCAAGTGCTTCACCGAAGCGGTGGCTGTGGTGAAGGATGACGTCATCCTCGCCGCCTACCTCGACGATTTCCAGTTCACCAGCGCCGATGCAGGCGTGACCGCTGTGCCCAACTCCGACTCCGACTTTGCCGCAGGCTACGCCGAGGGCAAGGTGCTGATGTCCAAGCGGGCCAACGCTGATTATTACAGCAAGATGATGGCCGAAAAGGGCGGCTCCACGGTCGCTCTGGACGCAAACTTCGATGCCATCCAGAACTTTGCTGTCGGCAAGACCATCTCCGAGCTGGAGGATGTAGCCGCCAAGGGTGCCGAGGCTGTGGACGCCGTTTCCGGCGCAACGCTGGTGGATACCGCCGGTTATCTCTCTGCCATCGTGGATGCCGCCAAAAACGCCCAGACCACGCAGGCCGTGGAGTTCAACGGCAGCTCCGAGGACCTGAAGCTGAATGTGGTCTATGGGGCCGCCCACGGCACCAAGTGCTTCACCTCCGGCGCTGTCGCCACCGCCGGGGACACCATCGTGCTGAGCTACATTGACGAGTTCCAGTTTGCCGGTTCGGACGCCGGGGTCGTCGGTGTGCCCAACTCCGATTCTGACTTCGGCGCAGGCTACGCCGAGGGCAAGGTGCTGATGTCCAAGCGGGTCAACGCCGATTACTACAGCAAGATGATGGCCGAAAAGGCTGGTTCCACCGTTTCGCTGGATGCCAACTACGACGCCATCCAGAACCACGTGAACGGCATGAGCATTGCCGACGCCGAGGCTCTGAGCAAAGATGAAAAGGCTGTGGACGCCGTTTCCGGTGCCACGCTGGTGGATACTGCCGGCTACGTTGGTGTGCTGGTGGATGCCGCAAAGTAAGGCAAGAAAAATGACATTCCAAAAATAACATTCCTCTGAACACAGCAGCGCCCGCCGGGAGATTTCCCGGCGGGCGCTGCTTATTTATTATACTCTGCATGAGCCGCCTCCTTCCTTACGCAAACACGCCGAACAGCTTCGCCATCCGGGACAGAAGCATAAACAGCTGTGAGAAAAGAGACAGTGCCGATGCAGTTGTAGTAAGAAACGCCATTGTGCCTCTCGGAAAGGATTCAAAGTGCCACTAAATTTTCCCGTGCAGGCATCTGTCCCGCCGCTCTCTGGCGTATTCCAGCAGTGCATTGCACGCCGGACAAAGCGCCTCGCCCCTTGTCCAATGCACGCCACAACAATACCGGCGCACCATGAGGGTAACGGTTTCGATCTCCTTTTCCTTGTTCAAGTTCTGAAGTCCTTTCTGTTTTATACATAGTTATTCAATTCTAACCATCTGGTGGAAGAAAAGGCAGACCACCTGTATGTAGTCTGCCTTTTGCCTGATGCGAAAGCCCGCAGACACGCGGGGCTTACAGCACCAGCGAGGGCGCGGTGTAGACCCGTGCCTTCAGCTCGCTGTTTAGCATATACAGCCCCTTGCTGTCACCGCCGAACAGATCCATCTTGGTAATGAGGTCAGCGGCGTTCTTCTCCTCCTCGCCCTGTTCCTTGATGAACCAGTCCAGCATCTGCATGGTGCGGAAGTCCCTGACCTCGTATGCGGCGGCGTAGATGGCATTGATGCTGGCGGTGACCAGCATCTCGTGTTCCAGGGCTTTTTTCAGCGGGGCCATGTGGTCGCCTCGTTCCCACTCCGGCTTTGCGATAGCCTCAAAGGTGACGTCCTCGCCGTTATTCTGCAAATACTGATAAAACAGCATGGCGTGATCACGTTCCTCCTGCGCCTGTACCCGGTACCAGTTCTCAAAGCCGTCCAGTCCGACGGCGGCGTAGTAGTTGGCAAAGTCCAGATACAGATAGGCGGAGTAGAACTCCTTATTGATCTGCTCGTTGAGCAGAAGAGATACGTTAGCGTTCATGATACTTCTCCTCCATAAGATTGTCTTTTCCTGCTCCCGGCATGGGGGCAGATATACCGTACCCAGAGCGATGCTGGGATGCTCCCTTTTTTCATCTCCAGGAACACCTGCTCCGCTTTGGGATGCTGCTGCAGCTCCGTTACGGCGGCCAATATCTCCTCTGCGTATTTTGGCATACTGCCAACCCTCCAAATACAAGAATAAGTCTTATTCTTTTGCTTTTATTATACCTACATTTTTTTCTCTGTCAACAGCCACAAGGGTCTTGCGCCCCCAAATTGCTTCAAAAAGCCTTGACAATCTCAACTGTATCTGCTATAGTCACAGTATAAACTGTATCAGTAGTGAACACAGTTGCATTGGAGGTTAATTATGCGTCAGATATTGCTTTTTGCGCTTCTTGCCGCCTCGCTCGCGCTGCTGAGCGGCTGCGCGCTGTCCAAGGCAAAAGCGGACACGGCGGAGGACATGACAGACAAGGCAGCGTATCAGAAGATCAGCGCCGAGGAAGCCTATGAGATGATGGCTTCGCAGGAGGTCGTGGTGGTGGACGTCCGCACCCGGGAGGAATACGACGGCGGGCATATTGAAAACGCCGTCCTTGTCCCCAATGAAAGCATCGGCAGTGAAATGCCCGAGGCTCTCCCCGATAAGGAAGCCACGCTGCTGGTCTACTGCCGCAGCGGCCGCCGCAGCAAGGATGCCGCCCAAAAGCTGCTGGCGCTGGGGTATCAGAGCGTCTACGACTTCGGCGGCGTCATCGACTGGCCCTACGAGCTTGTGAAGGAGGGGTAAGAGTGGACAGTTCTTTTAATCTGGCCGTCCATGCGCTGGTCTGCCTGAGCCACAGCGGACGCTCTCTCAGCAGCGAAGCGCTGGCGGAGAACATCTGCACCAACCCCACCCGTGTTCGCCGCGTCATGGCGGGGCTAAAAAAGGCAGGCATGGTGGAGACCCGGGAGGGCTTGGACGGCGGCTACCGCCTGACGGCAGACCCAGCGAGCCTTACCCTACGGCAGGTGGCGGAGGCAGTGAATACCCGCTTTGTGGACTGCGCGTGGCACAGCGGCGACATTGACCGGAACTGCGCCATCTGCTCCGGCATGGCGGGCGTGATGGATGCGCTCTACCGGAACATGAACGAGCAGTGCGCCGCCTACCTCTCGCACATTACGATCACAGATATTGAAACACAACTTTTTGCACAGAAATAGGAGGATATACGATGCTTACCATTACGACCAACATCTTTGAAAACGACGTTCTCCGCGCGGACAAGCCCGTGCTGGTGGATTTCTGGGCCCAGTGGTGCCCCTACTGCCGCCGTATTGCCCCGGCCTTTGACAAGGTGGGGGAGCAGTACGCCGATACGCTCATCGCTGGCAAGATCAACTACGACGAGGAGCCGCAGCTCATCCAGCGCTTCGGCATCGACACCATCCCCACGCTGATGCTCTTTAAGAACGGCGAGGTGATCGGCTCTGTGGTGGCGCCCGGCTCCAAGGCGGCCATCGAGGCGTTTATTCAGGAAACGCTTTCTCAGTAAGGAGACGGCCATGGAAAAAATCTACGATATGATCGTCATCGGCGGCGGCCCCGCCGGATACACCGCCGCCCTGTATGCCGCCAGAAGCGGGCTTTCTGTACTGGTGCTGGAGAAGCTCTCCGCCGGCGGGCAGATGGCGCTGACGGAACAGATCGACAACTATCCAGGCTTTGAAAGCGGCATCGACGGCTTTACGCTGGGCGAAAAAATGCAGCAAAGCGCCGAGCGCTTCGGTGCGGTGACGGAGCTGGCGGAGGTGTATAAGGCCAGCCTTTCCGGGAAAATCAAGACGCTGGACACCAGCGAGGGTGTTTTTCAGGGCCGCACAGTGGTCATCGCCACCGGCGCGTCACATCGTCCCTTGGGCGTTCCCGGCGAGGAAGCGCTCGTTGGCAAAGGCGTTCACTACTGCGCCGCCTGCGACGGCGCGCCCTATCGGGGCAAGACCGTGGCGGTGGTGGGCGGCGGCAATTCCGCCGCGGCGGATGCCCTGACCCTGTCCCGCATCGCAAAAAAGGTCTACCTCATCCACCGCCGGGACAGCCTGCGGGCTACGAAGGTCTATCATGAACCGCTGTTAAACGCACCCAACGTGGAATTCTGCTGGAACAGCACCGTTTCCGCTCTGCTGCACGACAGCCGCCTGACGGGGCTTCGGCTAAAAGACGTCAACACCGGCGCGGAACACGACCTTGCCTGTGACGGAGTGTTCGTCAGCGTGGGACGCGCCCCGGCGACGGAGCTGTTCCGAAGCGAGCTGGCGCTGGACAAGTCCGGCTATATCATCGCAGACGAATCCACCCGAACCAGCATCCCCGGCGTGTTCGCCGTGGGCGACGTGCGCACCAAGGCGCTGCGGCAGGTGGTCACCGCCGTATCGGACGGCGCGGTAGCCGTCCACTATGCGGAGGAATATCTGGCGGAGAACCGGTAAAGGAGCTGCGAACGATCCTCTCATCGGCAGTTCCTGTCCGCAGGCAACACGATTGCGAACCATGCCTCATAGGAGTGCAGGGTAAGAGAATTTAAGGAGACAATATATGTGGCTGTTTTTAGGAATTTCTGCAATCATTTTTACAGGATTCAATTTGATTTGCTCTTTTAAAAGTAAGAATGAAAAACGGTTTAGATTCGCAGCCTTATCTTTCACTGCATTGACCGTATGTTCGTTTTATTCAGACGGAGCGATGCGTGTGCTAAATGAAGATTGGGGAGGCTTGATGGATATCATGCCAACCATGAGCAAGGCTCTGTGGGTATGTGTAGGAATATCGATTTTATTAAACTCTGTTTCGCTCTTTAGAGAGAAATAACCACATCTCTATCCCAAGGACAACGCCCCCGGATGCACACGGCAGGTCTGTGCCTTTGCCGTAGCCTACGTAGAATTTGAAAAGCAGAACGCCGTTTCATCGGCATCAGTAAGGACTCGAAGGCATCCTACGCAAGATTTACGCAAAAACACGATCTGCCACTTCTTCTACTCTCCGACCCGGAGCTACAGGCGATCCAAACCTACGGAGTCTGGCAGGAGAAGCAGCTCTGCGAGAAGGCTTCCATGGGCATCGTCCGCAGCAGCTTTCTCATCGACGAGCAGGGCGTCATAGAAAAGGCTTCGTTTAAGGTCAAGCCGATACCAACGTAGCGGAGCTGCTGGGTATCTAAAAAGTGCGTCTCAGTCGTGATATCAGGAGACGAAAGAACCTCTCCCGATATGCATCAGGACACCCTACATGCTGGCAAAAGAGGCTGCGGCAAATGCCGCAGCCTCAGGCCTCATTGGGGATCGTTTGTGATGGCGCTCAGTATTCTTTTGGAAGAAAACATACTCACCATTGCTCCTGCTTTTTTAGGCAGTATGCTCGTTAATCCAGCCGATCATCGTGATCAAAGGACAAGATTGACATTCTGTTTTTTATAGTTTTTACCTCATGTGTGTTTTATGATTGGATTACCGTCTTTATCAATAAGGGGCGTCATACCGCTTAGCCACATGCCACTTGACACCAGATAATGAACTCCTGATTCTTGATCGACAATGATCTTTAATATCCCACCATACCGTATGGTTTCTTCACAAACAACGCGCTAGTTTCTCCATGTATAGACTTCTGTATCCACAACGCCACAGGGGTTAGACGAGGATGTTACAGTTCGGTTGCTCCCGCTTTCCCAAGTGATATTTCCTAAGGCATCTTTTTTGATAAATTTAAATTCTATCGTTGTTCCAGAGGGAACGCTTACAGGAAGAAACCACTCCGGATAATTGGGGTTGAGCATGGATTCCGTACAGTTATCAGGATTCCAATTTCCGAGTTCCGGAATGTTCCCAACTATATAGATATTCTCACCAAGTTGAGTTTCAGCGGATACATGGAAAACTATCTGATTTTGATCTCCAGACAGAACATTATAGTAAATTGCATTACTAGTTGCCGTCCCCTTTCGCACGGTGATAGGTTGGAGTCCGGCATTAACCCCCTCGGGTACAGTTGCCACAATCTTATTGGCGGTTGTACTTTGAACAGTTGCAGCGGTAGTCCCGAAATATACCGAGATATTCCCACTAAAACCATCTCCATAAATGTGAACGGTATTTCCGGGACGTCCAGTAGTAGAGATTACATCTCCAATCTGGGGCGTGGAAGGCGCTTCGGATGCTTGGTATTGCCATACGCAAACGCCGCCGCCAGAAATAGTAAACGAAGGTATGAGATTGTTCTGCACAGTCGTGGCAGTACCAAACAAGGATCCGTCCAAATAATCCGAATACTGTCCGGTGGGGAGATTTGTTTGAATTGCAGGAATAACGCTTGCACTATCGGGCTGTCGGTTGACTGCAACGACAACTACGTCATCGTAGAATTGTCGTTCAAAAACCATCACATTATCATCGCTATAGCGAACGGTTGTAGTGCCGTATGCAATTGCATCGTTTGAGCGCCGCAGGGTAGATAGGGTTGCTATAAGCTGGTATGCTGTTGTTGTTGTACTAAAGCCACATTCGGTAGGCATGTATACTCTTCCTGCAACATCACTTGCATCACTGGGTATAACATACTGTTCCGTTCCGTAGTAGATTGTAGGAATGCCCCTTGATGTCAGCAGAACTGCAAGCGCCGCATTGTAGACTTTCTGACTCCTTTGGGTATATCCAAAGCGGGTAACATCGTGATTATCTAGGAAGGTTACAGTCTGATTAGGATGGTCGTAATCCTCCTGAGTATATACCAACATATTGGCAAAGTTGCTCATTGGAGTAGAGAATGAGCCAAATGTTGTACTTGCTGCTCGGTAGAACTCAAAATCAAGGTTGTTTACACCAGTTTGCTTGGGAAAATAAACGTATTCATCATATTTGGGATCTGGTCTGCCAATAAAGAATTCCCCAAAGTGAGTAACGGTTTTTCTGGAATCCACAACATCTTTTAGGCCTTTTACAAAAGACGGATCCATATGAAGAGTAGCATCATGGCGAATACCATTTACGCCCAAATCACTCCAAAACAGCATGGCGGCTTCCAAATATGCAACAACATCACTATGTTGCTGCGAGAAGTCCGCAAGCGAACCTAAATCCTTATGCCGGTATCCAAATCGGCTAGAGTCATTGCCTCTGTCCCCAAGACCATGGAACCAGCCATTTATATTGTTGTTGGGATCAGCGATCAAGTTTTCAATCAGTCCGTCATTGTTGTAGTCATATGGTTCTCCATTTGCATCAAAAGCAAATTCTCCATTTTCCTTGCGGTCTGGCTCATACAGTTTTCCATCTTCTGGAGCGTTGTTGTATGTTGGGTTCATTTCACGGCTTGTATGATTGGTAACAAAATCGATTACCAATTTAATGCCGTTTTCATGAAGAGCATCCCGCAAATCCTTGAACTCATTAAGAGTACCAAAATGCTTGTTTGTTGCAAAATAATTACGTACATGATATCCATGAAAGCTGGTCCAAGTGTCGTAACTCCCGTCATTTTGATAATCAATTATCGCTGTATCTCGATTTTCATAGGGCGCGGAAATCCAAACAGCGGTTACGCCCATCCCTTTCAGATAAGGAATTTTCTGAACAATGCCATCCCAATCCCCACCTTGATATAGTTTCAAGTCTGCCCCAGTTCCGTCATATAAGTTGGAACTAAAACCAACCGGAATATTATTTGTACTGTCGCCATCATAGAAGCGGTCAGTAATAATCTGATAGATGACATCTTTGGACGAAACTGGACCAAGGTCATTGACAGTTTCTTGAGCAAATACAGTCGCGCCAGGTATGGATAGCAACAAAACTATTACCAGCACGAACACTAAAACTCCTCTAGCACGCTTCATGCCATGTTTCCTCCTTCTGCATCAAATGGCCTTAATATCTCGTGTAAAAACCCTAAAACTTATGCTCTACGGCTCCTGACTCCCTTCCTTTCATCGCTTTATGTTTGCTTTGTGCGTCTGGTTGACTTTCTCTCCACAATGTTTGAAGTCGTTACATACGTCTGAATTTGCTTATTGGGATGCTTGATTATGTCTATTATCAACTTACCAGCTTGCCTGCCTAAGTCCCTTACATTGATATCCACAATGGTGAGCTGAGGTTCTATTACTTGAGAGAGCGGGTAGTCATCAAACGCAACAATGCCGATATCCTGCGGAATTCTTATGTTTTTCCTGCAAAGAGCGTCAACACACCCCATGGCAATATAGTTGTTGGCGCAGATAATGGCGTCCGGCAGAATTTTATGATCCAGGAGCTTCATCGTCATAAGGAAGCTGTCTGCTCGGGTAGATTCTCCCAACCAGATATACTGATCTTCCAATTGCAGGCCGGCATTTTCGAGTTCCTGCTTTACACCTTGCAGTCGATGCAGCGACCCAAAGTCGTAATACTGTCCGCCGATAAATGCAATTTTCCGGTATCCCCGTGAAAGAAGATAAGCCGCTGCGACGGTTCCGGAGTACACATTGTTGTTGTCAATCCAACACACCTGGCTTTCAAAATTCGGCGCGCCCAACACGATGTGAGGAAAGTGCGATTTTGTAAGCAGTCCGGACAAGGGGTATGCTATTACGGAAACGTGGATGGCCAGTGCGTCGGCACTTTGCCGATAAATCACTTCCTTGGCTACTTCGTATGCAGTTGCCGGGTCTACTCCGCGAAGCTGAAGCCGATACCCTCTGGCGCTCAAAGACTCCTCTAAACCCGCAATAATCTCAAACATATGTGGATTCTGAAAGGCTGTGTTCGGAGCTAAATTTGCTAAAACCGCAATCGTTTTGGTCGTGCCTCTAGCAAAACTCTGTGCGCTGGCGTTTGGATAATAGTTGAGTTCCTGCATAACCCTGCGCACCCGCGCCGCTGTTTCCTCTGAAATACTGTAGTGCCCATTGATCACTTTGGACACGGTAGAAACAGAGGTGCCGGCCGCTGCCGCAACATCCTTAATCGTAATACCCATGACACAGCCCTCCATGCAGAATAATCATACAACTATTTTAAGTATAATTTATTCAGCATTGACCGTCAACAAATACTGCAAAGCCATGATCGTAGAGTTTCCTGTGGTCAAGTCCTTCGCTCCAATGCAGTTTACCGTATTCCTCGTCCAAATCAACGGCTTTGTCTCCGCGATTGATACAGATGGTAACACGCCGATTGCAGTATTCCCTTGCGTAGATGATTAGTCCGCTTCCGCGCTCTGCAGATACCACGCGGAAATCGCCACAGCGAAGCGGTTCCAGTTTTTTGCGCATGGCGATGGCTTCCTTGAAAAAAGCACACAGAGTCGAATTTTCGTTATCCCACGGCATCGGACAACGGTATTCTTCTTCTGAAAGACCTTGAACACCCAGTTCATCACCATAGAAAACCGTGGGCATTCCGACAAAAGTCATCATAAAAAGAATGGCCAATCGATACCGCCTCATGTCTCCGCCGCACAAAGACAGAAACCGACTCACATCATGGCTGTCCAGCAGATTCATCTGCGCCGGAGTCATCTGCATCCGATAGCGCATGAGCATATCTGTGATACGTCCCGCAAAATCCGATGCATCAATGGATTGCTCCGCAAAAAACAGATTGCAGTGCTTTCGGAAATCGTAATTCATGGTGGAGTCAAACATGTCGCCCTGGAGCCAGTGCCCTGCGCTTTCCCATACTTCGCCGATGAGCAGCACATCCGGGTCAATCTCCTTCACCGCTTTTCTGAATGCCCGCCAGAAGCCATCGTCCACTTCACTGGCAACATCCAGCCGCCAGCCGTCGATGTGGAAATTCTTCACCCAATAGCGTCCTACCTCGCAAAAGTACTCTCGCACAGCAGGGTTCGCTGTATCCAGCTTTGGCATCATCCGCTCATAGGCGAAGCATTCGTATTCCGGATAATCCTCCGGATCATCCGGACACACCACGGGGAATTTCAAACCGTAGAACCAGTCTCTGTAAGAGGAGGCCTCTCCTTTTTCCACCACATCTTCAAAGGCGAAAAAATGCCAGCCGCAATGATTGAACACGCCGTCGATCAAAATGCGGATTCCCCGTGCATGAAGCACACGTACCAGATGATGCAGTGCCTCGTCGCCGCCAAAGCACGGGTCAACGTGAAAATAATCCAAAAGATCGTATTTGTGGTACTCTCCTGCCACAAAGATGGGATTCAGGTATACGCAGTTCACGCCCAGCTCTTCCAGATAGTCAACATTGTCGGCAATACCCCACAATGTGCCGCCCAATTTGCCGCGTACGGGCTGACCATGATAGTCAATGGCTCGATCCTGAATGGAAATGCGTTTGACCCCTGAGGCAAAGCTGTCGGGGAAAATATTGTACACCACAGCGTCATTGACCCAGTCAGGCACAACCGCAATGTCTGCCCGGTGGTTGAACGGCAGCTTGAAATACTGCGAACGGTCATCCACCAGATGATCGGTAAATACATCGCCGTAATACAGGATCCGCTCGGTACCGTCATTCAGATGGAAGTAATAATACAGTCGCTTATAGGGACTATCCAGCACTACCTGCCAGTAATCATGATACAAATCGCTCGCTGCCACCCTCATGGCGACAGGAGTAAAAACGATGGGAGTAACACGGCAGGCGGTATCTCCATAGTAGAGCGTGCAGCTCTTCAAATCGCCTTTGGCGCAGCGCAGGCGAAAAACGATGTGCTTTTCGTCAAGTCCATGCGCGTACTGCGACATGGGGATGTGTAAAACAGCTTCTTTTTTCATGCTTATCCTTTCACTCCGCCGGCCGTTAAGCCGGAAGTCATGTGCTTCTGGCATAGGAAGAAGATGATCAGCACCGGAATTGATACGGTAATGGACGCGGCGGCAAAAACCGGCCAGCTGCCGCTCATTTCCGTTGCTTGCAACGCATACAGTCCGGCAGCCAGTGTGTAGTTCTCCTCGCCGGTCATAAAGGTTGTAGCATAGATATACTCGTTCCACACATAAATCAGGACCATCAGAGCTGTGACAACGATACTGGGCTTCGCCAAAGGCAAAACAATTCGCGTGACCACCTGAAGAGGATTCGCACCGTCCATCCGGGCAGCTTCTTCGATTTCCACGGGTACCGTGTCAAAATAGCCCTTGATATTCCAAAGGCTGAAGACCGCCATGGTCCCGGTATAGATCAGGATAAGGCCGGTTCGGTGATTGATAAGTCCCATCGGGCGGAGCAGGCGGTATACGGCAAACATCGACAAGACAGCCGGAAACGAATTGAGCAGCACAAGGCACTTCAAAATCGGTCTGCGACCGGGAAACCGCCGCCGTGAAAAACAGTAGGCAGCCGGAATTGCTACACAGAGTGACAGGGATACAGTAACGACCGCCAGATAAACGCTGTTGCCAAGCCATGTGAGAATATCTTCACCAAAAAGGACACGGCGGTAGTTTTCCAGTGAGAAGTTCTTGGGGATAAAGGAAAAATCCGAACTCAGCAATGTGTTTTGTCCGTTGAGGGAAACACTAAGCGAATAGAGAATAGGAATCAGTGTAATAAAACACAGGACAATAAAGAAAATATTCAGTGCCGTAAGGCGAACGCGTTCTTTTTGTTTGCGGCTCATCTGGAACCCTCCTCTTGCAGCCGATACCGGGCGGAGAATGCAATCAGCAACACAAAGATAATGATCGATATGGCAGAGCTGTATCCATAGTTATTGCTGATGAATGCATTTTCGTAGGCATAGGTCAAAATTGTATGCACATGTGCGCCGGTTTTGGCTCCAGCCTGCTGTGTCAGAAGATAGATCACATCGAACTGCTTGAAGGTTGTGAAGATGGTGATAATAACAGCCGGCGCAATGATGGGACGAATGGCCGGAATCGTAATATAACGGGTGCGCTGCACCCATCCGGCACCATCAAGCAAAGCGCTTTCAAAGTAACTTTTGTCTATGCTCTGCATAGCGCCATCCATAATCATAATCATAAACGGCAGCGCCAGCCAAAGATTGACAGCCGTGCAGCAGATAAACGCCGACACATCCGAGGATAGCCACCGCATAGTCTCCAGCCCCAGCTTTTCCATCCACTGGTTCAGCAAGCCGAACTGTGTGTTGAACATGCCGGTTTTCCACAGGAGAATGGAGACATAGCCGGGCATGGCCCACGGAAACATCAGCAGCGTTTTATACAGCTTCCGAAACCGTAAGTTCTGTATATTCAAAAGGCTCGCCAGCACAAAGGCGATCACCAGCTGCAACACCATATTGACCACCGTCCACAAAACGGTTACGAGAAGCGCCGATAAAAACCCGGAATCAAAAACGAACAGCGCACGGATATAATTCTCCAAGCCGATAATGGTAAAGTCAAACCAGTAGTACACGTTCATGTTGGTCAGAGAGATATAGAACGTATAGAGGATGGGAAAGACTACTACCAAAGCAATCAGCAGGAGGGACGGTCCGGACCATAAATAGGAGCGGAGCCACTCCTTTTGTAGCTTACGTTTCATAGAAAGTTCCTCAATGCATGGCGTCAATCAAGCTGTTCGCTTGCGTCAATGCGGCAGCAAAGGCTTTGTCTACCCCCGATTTGGAGAGGTTTACATCTGTCAGCAAATTACCGACTACTGTCCACATAACATCCATTTCGGGGATATTGGGCATGGGAACGGCAATTTCAGCGGTAGTGCGCATTGCCTGCACCAGTGTATCATCACATACACGGCTGTCATCATAGCATGCGCTGTTTGCCGGAGCACAGCCGCTTGCTTGCGCCAGCACAACACCCACTTCCGGATCCAGCAATGCATGCAGCAGCTTTTGGACGGCGTCCGTTTTGTTCTGTGCCGCGAAGGTCAGCACATGAATCCCCTGCACGCCGGAGTAGGGAGCAAGAGCCCTGCCTGTTTTATCTACGGTAGGCATCGAAGCAATGCCGAGGTCTATATTCGCTTCACGGGCAGAGGGAACCATCCACGGACCGCCGATTGTTGCGTCCGCTTTCCCCTCCAAAAACAGGGTATTCACCGTAGAATACTCCGTTTCCCCAGGCATCAGATCTACAAATTTCAAATGATACTCCAACGCGTCCTTGACTGCCTGCTGATCGGGGAACGGTGTGCCGTCTGCATCGATAATGCTGCCGCCAAAGCCGTGAATCCATGCAGCGCTGTAATAGGCGGTGCTGTGCTGCTCCACAAAGCCGTAGCGACCGCGCCCGGTGTTTTCTTTCATATACGCCAGCAATTCTTCTGTGGTGGTCGGCACCTCTTCATCCTGCATATAGCGTCGATTATACATAAACAGCAGCGTTTCAAAATACAGAGGAAGCTGGTACAAGCTGCCGTTGTAGGTCGCAGCCTCCAGCGTCATGGGGAGATAACCGGACAGTTCGCTTTGTGAGATCAGCTCTGTAACAGGCGTAAGTATTCCCATTTCGGCAAAAACGCCTATTTTGTCATGGGCAAATATAAACAGATCGGGAGCGGAGGAAGGATCATTGCCTACCAGCTTCAGCGAGTCTGTCAGGCTGGTTTTCTTTTCAAACCGTACCGTGATATCAGGCAGTGCCTTATCCAGATATGCCTGTAAGGCTTCAATGACTGCGGCCTCCTTGTCGTGCCACACAACAAGAGTATTCGGATCGGCAGCTTTGCCGCCAGATCCGCCGCACGCCGCCATGGTCATTACTATCAGCAGCGCCAGCGTCAAGGCGAGAAATCGTTTCATAATATCCCCTTTCTAATACATAGTGCGGGGATGCAAAAACGCATACCCGCACTATTGTTATCAACCGTTACTTTGCCTTTTTCTTCTTTACCACAACAACGACCGCAACCGCTGCCGCAGCAGCAACAGCCAAAGCAACGCAAACAATCAGAACGGTATTGTCCTTTTCAGCGGCAACGATTTTGCTGCCGGCAGGTTCCTCATAGCTGACGGTTGCATTTTCCGCATCAGACACAACAATCCATACATCCTTTCCGACTTCAACAGACAGATCAGCGGTCTGGACAGAGCCTTCATTGGCGTTAATGATTACGGAGTTAATCCAACCGGGAACCTCGATGGTATACCAGTCACCATCCATTGTCAGAGCCTCACCGGGCCACGAAGAAAATGCATTTGTGCCGTCCGGCGCAGACCATGCCCAGCAGCACGGAGCAGACCAGTCGGAGGGAACCTGAGCGCGGACGGTAATATTTTCAGCCGTTTTGTTCGGATCTGTGTCGGAGAGCTCATAGCTCAGATCCTCATAAACGGTAATCCAGAGCTCCTTGCCCTCAATGCTGATATCGGCTGTCTGAACAGTGCCCTCGTTGCCGTTAACTATGACAGAATTCACCCATGTAGGGGCTTTGGCGGTGAACCAGCCGTCTTCACCCTCATCCATAGCCTGACCGGGCCACGCCGCAAATGCATTGGTACCATCGGGGGCGGACCATGCCCAAAGATTTACGCTTTTCCATGTCAGCGGCACATAAGCATGTACTGTAAACTTCTCCACATACTCGGGGACCTCTGCCATACTCTGCGCTTCATAGCTTACAGAAGCGGTCGCGTCATCGGCAACCGTGATCCAAACGGCTTTGCCGGCCTCTACCGCAATGCCTTCCGTCTGGACAGAGGCCTCACTGGCATTGACAATGATGTTCTGCACAAAGCGTGGAACATAAGTGTAATACCACCCATCATCCAAAGGTTCAAACTGCTCGCCAGGCCATGCCTCAAAAGCGTTTGTGCCATCATCCGCCCAGGCCCAACAGCAGGGAGCGTCCCAGCCTTCAGGTACGGATACGCAAACAGGAATCATCTCGTTGCTCTTCTCTTCTTCCGCAAAGGCAACCGTATAAAGCGAGGAAATGCACAAAGAAACAGCAAAAAGAATGGCCAATACCTTTTTCATCTTACTTTCCTCCATATTTTTTTGTCCCAATATCACTATAGGGCATTTTTATTATAATTCACGCCAAAAATGCTGTAAATCGTTTTCTGTGAAACTGTTTTCCGTCCTTAAACTCGCCTGTCTCCCTCGATATTGCCGATTTTATTTGTGAAAATAGCCAATTATTGCGGCTGCGTTGTGGCAGTTTGCCCAGCAAAACGACATAAGTCTGTTAGCTGCATAGGAAAGCGGTTTCTCATTTTCTTTGCTTCTCACCCGTTCCCTCTGTACAAAAAAGCAGGAGGATTACCACCACCGGCACTCCTCCATAACCTTTCAAGTGAACAATTGTGAGTTTTGAACCCAGGACAGCTTTTTTCAACAGACACTGCCGTGGTCGCAAAGCAAGCCCTCAGCCTTTAGGCTGGTGTTTACGGAAGCTCTTGCAGTATTCATCAACGCCGCCGCTTGGTACAAGGTCGGCGTATGCCCCTCCGTCAGTATTTGGACGCCAGCCGTCCATAAGCTTGTCGTTCTCCATGATAAAGGGGCTCGCCGTATCCTGTCCCCATGAGGTGTCATATTTCCCCATAAGGTAATCGCTCAGCGCCGTTCGGTCCACAAAGCGCAGCATCCGGTACGGCTCCTGGAAGGCGACCTTTTCTACAAAGTACAGCGTCCCGTCCTTCGCCGTCAAAAGTACGCCAACATGCCCGACAAACAGCAGAGATTCCTCCTCGGTCGGCTTATCGTGGAAGAATACCGTGATGAGGCGGATCCGTTCATTCTCCCGAAAGGTAACGCCGCGGGATGCCCATTCCTCTTGTACGGTTTGCACATGACGCTTGATCTCCGTGGTATCCTCCGCCTTCATGGAGGAATACAGTGCGCGGAAATCCGCAAGGCTGCTTCCGCCAAGCACATCGGGATCTGTTTTCAGCGTCTCCTCGTCCACAAACAGCACATCCTCGCCGGCATTGATTGGAGAGTCTGCGCGCACGGAGAGGAAGTCCCCAAACAGGTTCATGGCGGTGATCCGGCAGTTATAGCCCGGAAACGTCCCGTTCTTCGCCGTCCATTCGTCCTGCATTGTATAAGGGTCATATTTCGTATACAGCAGCTCTGCTTCCTCAAAGCCATCCGTAAGCCATTCCTGCTTCACGCTGTCATTAAAGCGATCCACACGACGGAAAAAGCCCTGAATACGCCCATCTGACACGCCTGCGTCGGAGAGCAGCTCCTGCAAAAGCTCCCTCGAACCACTGTCGTTCAGGTTCGTGTACTCGATCCTATCCAATGCCGGACGCTTATCCGGCAAATCAGTGTCCGCACCGCAGCCCGCGAATGCAGAAGCGATAAGAATAACACATATAGCCAGCATTGTCTGCCGAAATAATTTCATAATCTGCTCCATCCTTTCCTTTGACCATCGACCATTTTGCAAAGCTTATTATACCATTCAAGCATAAGGTCTATGTTAAGCAAGAGGTCTTTGGGGCGATTGGAACAGCGAAAGACTGGCTTTTACTACCCGGCTGACAAAACGGATCATTTCCTCTTTGCTGTACTTGTCGTAACCCTCCACGACGACATGCATCAAACCGTTTGACAGATGGGTATACATCATTTCCAGCTCTGTCTCACTGGCTCCGGGTAGCTCCTTCCGCCAGTAGGCAATGCTGCCCTCCTTGGCCAGGGCAATCATCCGCATAAGGACCGTTGAGTTTGTATTCCCCAGAATCAGAACCCGGCAGGCTGCCTGATTCTGATCGACCATATCGTAGATGGCTTCGATCAGAGCCGTCACATCAAACGAATTGACATAGCGAAGGGATTTTTCGAATGCATCGATGAGTTCGTTCTCAATGCTCTCCATCAGGGCAAAGCAATCGCTGTAATGGGCATAGAAGGTGGCACGGTTAAGCTGCGCCAGCGCACAAACCTCCTTCACCGTAATTCTGTTTACAGGTTTTTCCTTCAGCAGCTTCAGAAAAGACTGCTTGAGCACCATTTGCGTATAGCGTTTCCTTGCGTCCATCTTCTCCATATAGAACCTCTCCAAAAAAAGTTTACAAAGAAAAGCAACACTTCAACAGGTAATGTTGCTTTTCTTTCAGCCGTATGGCAAGTGCTGATTGTTTCTGTATTCCCCCTCAAGTATACTGTACTTGTGAAAGATAATCAACACTTGTGTACTTATTTGAGAGGAGGCTCTTTGAATGTTTGATAAATATCTTGTTACAGGCGCTACCGGCTTCCTTGGTAGGGTTGTTGCGGAGGAGCTGGTACGCCGCAAGGCGCAGGTGCATGCGCTTGTGCTGCATGATGACCCCTATACCGATTTGCTCCCGAAGGAGGTACGCACCGTCATTGGTGATGTGTGCGATAAAAGCTCACTGTCAGACTTCTTCGCGGATGCCGACAGCCGTACCTGTGTGATTCACTGCGCCGGTGTCGTCTCCGTCGCGTCCAGACCCGGTTCGAAGCTCTATCAGGTCAATGTGGGTGGGACATGGAGAGTTCTCCGGCAATGTATGGAGCATGATGTGGGCAAAATGGTCTATGTCAGTTCCGTCCATGCCATACCGGAAAAGCCGAAGGGCTGCATCATTACGGAGGATTGCGAATTCTCTCCGGGGCTTGTGGACGGAGATTACGCCAAGAGCAAGGCAGCTGCAACCGAGCTGGTATTCGATGCAGCGGAGCGCGGGTTGAATGCCAGCATTGTATTCCCCTCCGGCATCATCGGACCGGGCGATTTGCAGGGAGGGAGCTTCACCTCAATGACAAGATCCTTTCTTGCCGGGAAGCTGCCCTTAGCCGTTCGCGGCGGATATGACTTTGTCGATGTGCGGGATGTGGCAAATGGCATTCTCACCTGTTCCGAAAGCGGAGAGCCCGGCAAAGGCTACATTTTGTCCGGCTGCTATGTCACGATTCGCAGGATGCTTCAGCTGGTGGGAAAGGCTGCAAAGCTGAAGTATCGGTCCATCTGCCTGCCACTGGGGCTTGCAAGGCTTGCGGCTCCATACTATGAACGTCGAAGCCTGAGGGAGCGAAAGCCGCTGTTCTTCACCCCGTATTCCGTTTCCGTCCTTGCCTCAAACGGGCAATTCAGTCATGCTGCTGCGTCGGAACGCTTTGCATATCAGCCGCGCCCGATTGAGGAGACCTTGGGGGATATGACAGCCTGGCTTCTGAATCAGAAGTGAAGGGGCAATGTGTGCTCCGCTATCAGCCAAAAGCGCCTCAGGCAAATTGCACACGCTATTGATATGCCCCGCGATCCCAGTTGCCAGCAGCACCCATTCCATGATATAATTCAATAAAAGGGTGGAGCCCTTATGAAAGAGTGCCTTTGCCCACTGATTCATACAGTTTCCATTCTCACTTATGCGCAGCCATTATCACCCCGCCCCACAGGCTTTTGCCGGAAAGGAGCACAATATGAAACGAATCATCACCATTGGCCGTGAATTTGGCAGCGGCGGCCGCGAGCTTGGCCGCAGAATCGCAGAAAAGCTGGAGATTGCCTACTACGATCAGGAGATCATAACAGAGATTGCAAAAAGAACCGCGCTGTCTGAAGATTATATCCGGCAGATTGAGGAAAGGCGCCCAATTATGCATTTTCCCATTCATACCGGACACAGCTTTTATCTGACCTCAGAGCCCACGTTCTATCCGGAATTCTCCATCTACACAAAGCAGCATGAGCTGCTTCGTGAGCTGTCCTGCAAATCCGACTGCATCATCGTCGGGCGCTGCGCGGACCATATTCTCCGGGAGCAGAAGCCTGTGCGTATTTTTGCTTATGCAGATATGAAGAGCAGAATCAAACGCTGTATGGAGCGCCGTCCGGAGGACGAGAATCTAACAGAAGCGCAGATGAAGAAACGAATTACGGAGATCGACCGCAACCGTGCAAAGTATTACGCTTTCTTCAGTGGGCAGAAATGGGGTGCGCGGGAAAACTACGACCTTCTCGTGAATACCTCCGGCGCCGACATCAAAGAGATGTCCTCTGCCCTTTGCGGTTATTTGGAGACCCTGTTTGAATAAACCATTTGCGCTGCAGAACAGCACACCCGGTTTTAAACAATCGGGTGTGCTGTTTTTCATAACAGACTTCATTCTTCTCCTGCTCCTTGTGTTTCTTCGGATATTCGTATATACGGCGTGCAGCGGCACGGAGATTGAGAACCTGTCCGCTGGCAATTACTTCGTCCGCTATGCGGAGGATCACAACCACTTTGCCAGCTCCGATGCGGAGGTCACGGTGGGTGAGGGCGCGTCGCTTGCGGACTTCACTATCACCTTTGACCGCAACGGCGGCAGCGGCAACATGGATTCCGTGACCGTCAAGGCAGGGACAAATTACATCCTGCTCGCCTGCGGCTTCACCGCTCCCACCGATCAGCAGTTCAAGGCTTGGGAGATTAGCGGCACAGAGTACAAGGTGGGAGATTCCTACACCGTGCTCGGGGATACCGAAATCAAGGCACTGTGGGAAAACAGCGTTATTACCCCCACCACCTACACCGTCACCGTCAGCAATGACGGATACGGCACCGGCACCGCAACTCCTTCCACCGCTGCGGCCGGTACGACGATCACCCTGACCGCAACGCCCAACAAGGGCTACCACTTTAAGGAGTGGCAAGTCATACGCGGCGGCGTAACCATCACCAACAATAATTTCACCATGCCGAACAACAACGTGGAGGTCAAAGCAATTTTCGAGAAGGATACGCCTCCTGCGCCCACCGAGTATACCATCACCATGACCAGCGGCGGCAACGGTACGGCTTCCGCTTCTCATGCAAAAGCCGTG
>OHJJ01000344.1_pt1 | contig 26880 bp, 33 predicted proteins | sample 1568551 | NCBI WGS metagenome assembly OHJJ01 (sample SAMEA3879505, study PRJEB24766) | human gut metagenome | biome: human-associated habitat; feature: feces | place: USA | collected 1985/1987 | reverse complement strand
AGATGGAAGGCATCACCGAGGTGCGGCCAAATGTCAGCACACAGCCGGAGTTTGGTACGGCACTGGCCGAAGCCAAAGCCGCTGGTGTGCAGGTGCTGTTTTTGCTCTGCCATGTAGGGCGGGATAGTCTGGAAATCGTGGAGCAGAGGGAAGGGTGAAGACGGCAGAAAAACGCTTTGCGTGATTCAGTTACAGAAATCATAAATAGGAAATGTTATCATATAGATACAAGAAACACACCGATAACATTCCGATGGAGAATTTCGATATGAAGGCAAAGTTTTACATCTGCAATCACTGCGGCAACCTCGTCACTACCATCCATAACGCAGGCGTTCCGCTGGTCTGCTGCGGGGAGAAAATGAAAGAGCTGGTTCCCAATACGGTGGAAGCCAGCGGCGAGAAGCATCTGCCGGTGGCAGAGCTTTCCGGCAGTCGTCTCACGGTCACAGTGGGCGCGGTGGAGCACCCCATGGCGGATGTTCACTATATTCAGTGGATTTTTGTGGAGACTGAGAACGGCGGGCAGATCCGCTATCTGAATCCGGGGCAGGCTCCCAACGCGGTGTTTGAACTGGGAAGCGAAAAGCCGGTGGCCGTTTACGCATACTGCAATCTGCATGGGCTCTGGATGACGAAATTCTGATACAATCAATGCAAACGGGGAGTGATTTGATGTCACTCCCTGTTTTTTGATGAGAATTTAATGTTGGCTGAAGCGTCTTTTCTTTTGACGGTTACAATGAAGCAGCAGACCAGAGTGGTATCTGTAAGAATAGGAGACTTGCAACGAAACTTAAAACTAACTTGCAACAAACTTGCAATCTACGGATAAGCTGCGTGTAAGAGCTTTATACGGTTCTTTTGGCTCGGAACTGTGTGTAAACGGGATAGATAAAATGAGCGGACACACTATATGCGTTTGTTAAACACCATTGGCGTTTGGTCTTTTGCGTGGAATCGTGAAAATAAGACCTGTGAAAAACGTAGAAAATTTGATGTATTTTCGCTGCAAACTAAGACATATTGGTGTTTTTGAAACGAGTTTATAGTGAAATATGTGTAATTCGAGTGCAGATATTCATTCTTGTAAGTTTGTTGTGTGAATTTGTCACGTTCCGCCGCAAAAAAAGGACTTGACGGAAAAAATACTCTGTGGTAATTTATGAGCAAATTCGCTTTTGTGAAATAAAGTCGAATTTGAATCCGCATGCATTATCCTGGTATGCGGAAAAGGAGAAAGCATCTTTATCGCAGGGAGGATTGCAAACAAAACCCAGTTCCTCCGCCCAAACCGCTGCGTAGCAGCAGAAAGGACGACCGAATATGAGTTATGACAAAGTGCAAGTCGGCAACAGAATCCGCGGAAGCCGCCTCGAAAAAGGCTGGACGCAGGAACGGCTTGCAGCAGAAGCTGAAATTTCAGTGCAGCAGCTTCGCGCATTGGAAAAAGGACAGCGCAATCTGGGAGTAGACCACTTGGGACGCCTGTCGGACGCAATGGGAGTCAGCAGCGATTTCCTGCTGAAAGGTTGTTCTGAAAACAGTATATTGGTTTGCAAGATGCTGGATGACCTCAAGAAAAAATTGCAGCCACCAAAGCAAATCGCAGAAAAATGAGCGGTTTTGCTGCAAAAACAGTATATTTTAGCGCTTTACAGCAATGAAAGTACTTGCTATAATATCGCCATGGCGCAAGTTTCAGTTGCGCAAGAGGGAAAATTGCCTGAAATGCATTAAAGGCTGATAATACTCCGTGAGCTGCTCACAAGAGCAGCTCCATCGAGTCGCGGTCATTGTGCATTTTCAAGCTGAAAACAGGCCGGGACTCGAAAAAAGGAGTCTCGGCCTGTTTGTGTTTTCGGCGCAAAGGAAAGGATTGAACAATGCGATTTGATGCAAAAGAATTCGGCGGACGTATCCGCGATTTGCGGAAAAAGAAGGGAATTACACAGGAACAGTTGAGTATAATGCTGAACGTTAGTGCGAACCATCTTGCAAAAGTTGAAACGGGAAGCCGCTGCTGCTCGATTGAGCTGCTGCAGGATCTTTCGTCCTGCCTGAATGTCAGAACGGACTATCTGCTGAACGGAGATGCACCGCATAACAACCATCTGAGGGAAAGACTGACGTTTCTTGCACAGGAATTAGAAAAGATTACGGCGGACCTCCCGGTATGGGGATAGGAAAAAGCAGAATCCTCTTTTTCAATGCCCAAAAGCGTGGTAGAATAGGGAAAAGATTCAGTATCTGAAAAACGGAGCGCGCAACAATGAAGATTCTGGTCAGCGCCTGCCTGCTGGGCGAAAACTGCAAATACAGCGGCGGAAACAATTACAATCAGGCGGTCTGTGATTTTGCGCGGGGGCATCAGGTGGTTCCGGTCTGCCCGGAGGTTTTGGGCGGCCTGCCCACACCGCGGTGCCCGGCGGAAATCGTGCAGGGCGTTGTCACGAACAAAGAGGGCATCAATGTGGACCGGGAGTTCCGAGCGGGCGCAGCCAAGGCCCTTGCCATCGCAAAAGAAAATGGGGTGGAGCTTGCCATCCTGCAATCCCGCAGTCCCAGCTGTGGCGTGAAGGAAATTTACGATGGAACGTTTTCCGGGACAAAGATTCCCGGACAGGGTGTTTTTGCCAAGATGCTGATGGACGAAGGCATCCGTGTTCTGGATGCCGGGGAATTGCCTAAAATTATCTTGAAAAATGAGGACGGAAAATGTCAATCAGACTGATTTGCAGCGATATTGACGGTACGCTGCTGCAATACGGCAGGAAAGAGCTGGAAGGCGAGATCTTTGAACAGATACGGGAGCTGCATCGGCGCGGTATTTTGTTCTGCCCGGCATCCGGCCGGCAGTATACCAGCCTGCGCAAGCTCTTTGCACCGGTGGCGGACTGCTGTGTGTTTCTCTGCGAAAACGGCGGCGTGATCTATAAGGACGAACAGTGCATGGATTACAACAACCTGCGCAATATGGCGCGCTTTGTGGGCGGCGACCCGGAGCATAAAGTGTCTCTGCTGATGGATCATACCCGTCGCCCCGGCGATGTGGCCGACCCATGGTATACCGGGCACTTTGAAGCTACTTGGCAGGATGTGCTGGAAGGCTGCACGGCATTGCCGGAAGAACTGCGCTGACAGGAGAATTTTATGACAGAGCGTTATTGTGAGGGTGAACGGTTTGCTGACCTGTCGTTCACCGAGGAGACTTTTGAGGATTGCGACTTTACCGACTGCGTGTTTGTGGATTGCTCCTTTACCAAATGCGAACTGGATCATACCACGCTGAATGAGTGCAAATTCGTGCGGTGTGAGATCACAGGTCTGCGCAGCACTCATTCTTCGGTGCAGTCGCTGGATTTTGAGGACTGCCGCCTGAATGAAATTGAGTGGGCACCGCTGATGTCCAACGGTGCCTTCCCGGACCCTATCCACACGCTGAAAGAGTGCAGTCTGAAATATAACACCTTCACCGAAATGAACTTCAACCGCTTCGATTTTTCAAACGGAAACGAGATCGTAGGCTCCATGTTTGCCAAGTGCGAGATGCAACTGGCAAGTTTCAAGGGCACAGAGCTGCACGAAACGGAGTTCTACCAGTGCGATCTGCGCAAGGCGGATTTCCGGGATGCTACAGGCTATAAGGTGGACATCCTAGGCAGCCGCCTGAAGGATGCGAAATTTTCCCTGCCGGAAGCGGTGAATCTGCTGGCAGATTTGAAGATCAAGCTGTCGTAAGAAGGAGAAAAAATGCGTCAACTCATCATTGCACGAAAAGATCTGCAGATGTCGCCTGGCAAGCTGGCGGCGCAGTGCTGCCACGCTTCGCTGGCGTTCCTCACCGACCCCATCGGCATGGGACAGGGCGTGGAACCCATCGAGAAAGACGGAGAAATTACCGGCTATCGGGCAGAAATCATGTTGGATAAGGCAACTTATGAAGAATGGTTCGATGGTTCTTTTACCAAAACTATCTGCGGGGCAAAGAACCGCAATCAACTGCTGAAAGCAAAGACCATTGCCGAGGAATTGGGCCTTGTGGAAAACAAAGACTTCTTCCTTATCCGGGATGCCTGCCACACCGAGCTGGAGCCGGAAGAATTTGATGAAAACGGAGAAGGCATGACCCTGACCTGCATCGGTTTCCGCCCGCTGCCGGATGAAATTGCACACCAGATCAGCCATAAGTTCCATTTGTATTGAGTGCTGGTTCGCGGAATAATAAAAATAGTCCCGGCCATTCTCCTGTGACATACAGGAAAATGGTCGGGATACTTTGCTTTTTATTGAAGATTCATCCACGCCGCCAGCGCACCGCCCAGCGAGTGCCCGCCGATGTACCAGTCGGTAACTTCGGGAAAACATTCCGGGATACCGTCCGCCGCGTTCATGTCCAGCACGGCCAGATTGCAGGGCATCTTGACCAGTACGCACAGAATGCCGTCCTCGGCAAGGTCGTGCAGGAGGGGAGCATAGGCGGTGTTTTTCACCTTGCCGCCCGGATAGAAGATCAGCCCGGCGGTGGGAGATTCCGGCGCAAAGACCCAGTTGCCGTTCTGCTTGGTGACGCTCACCACGTCATCCGATACCAGCGCATCCTCGGCGGCGGGGTCTGTGTGGTAGTAGTCGCTGACGTAAACGCCGAACGCAACATAGACGGCCAGCAAAATGGCCAGCAGGCAGAGAAAAACTCTGTGGGGAAACGATTTTTTCTTCTGGTTCTTCATAGAACTCCTTTATTTTATAAGCATTTTCCGCAATCGCTGCAGCCGTTGCAGATCAACTTGCTGCCGCAGGTCTCGCAGTTTGCGCGGAAATGGGGCACATAGAGATCTTCCTGCGGGATAGGGTAGCCCCAGTCGTCCACGAGGTCAAAACGGATGGGACTTCCCTGAAAGTTCATACCGGATTTATAAGCCATCCGGCTTTGCAGCTGCTTGCTGGGCAGGTGGTAGCGTTTACCGTCTTTGATGAACACAGTGCCAGTCTCGATAAAGCAGAATGTTACGTTGGCATCCACGCATTCCTGCCGGAGAGACTTGACCCAATCGAAATTGCAGGGGCGGGCACCATCGTAGTTTTCGCCGCCGCAGATGACCTGCTCGATTTGCCCGGCGGTAAGGTACTGCCGGATGCTTACTGGCCCGATGAAGGGCGCGCACATGATGCCCTTGTGCTTGAAGGGCAGGTCAAACAGAATGGGAATGCGCTCATCGGCGCGGCGCTGATTTTCACAGGTGACGTTGAAAAAGATGTTGTCCCAACCGCTGCCCCAGTCCGGCGGCAGGCACTCCCGTACCCGCTGCGGCCGTTTGGTGAGCAGAAAAAACACCACATCGCTGCGCTGGCGCATGATGTCCCACGCCTCAACCCGCCACGGGTCGGCTTCTTCCAAGAAGAAATCCGAGGTCATGCAGACCCGGATCTGCTCACCACTCTGGATTTTGTAGTGTCCGGTGCGGTCTTTCTGGAGCGGGTAGGAAAAGCCGCTTTTCGTTTTGTAGATCTCGGCCCCGTTCTGGTCCCGCATCCGGTCGAGAAAATACATGTAGCAGTTCTGGCAGCCCTCGCTGCACTTGACGCAGCCGTGCCATGGATTCCAGATGTCGTGCAGGAAGCTCACCTTCTTTCGGTACCTATTATTATAATAGCTGCGCGGACAGGAAACAAGAGCACCCCTTGCACCGCCCCGCCGGATGTGATAAGATTAAACAAAATTTAATAACGCTTTGTATGAAAACAACTTTAGATAGAATTCCAGGATGATACAACAGAAAGGAATTTGACTATGGCACGATATAGCGTGAATAATTATACGGTGGATGTGCTTTTGGCGGATATAAAATCCGGTAATATTGCGATTCCGGAAATGCAACGTCCATTTGTATGGGACGCAACGCAAGTGCGTGATTTGATGGATTCGCTCTATAAGGGCTTTCCGGTCGGATATATTATCGTATGGCAAAATCCAAGTGTAAAGTTGAAAGACGGAACAGTTGCAATAGGAAAAAAAGTTCTGATCGACGGGCAACAGCGTATTACTGCTATGGCGGCTGCAATTGTGGGACAGGAGGTTTTAGACAGCCACTATAAATGGAAACGGGTCTGTATTGCGTTTAACCCCATTGACGAAATATTTGAAGTGGCAAATTCCGCAAATCAAAAAAGCAGTAAATGGATTCCGGATATTGCAAAAGTGCTGGATGTGTCCTTTGGTTCTTTTTCTTTTGTGATGGAATATTGCCAGAAAAACGGAATTATGGACAAAGCACAGGAAATCAATGACACAATCAATCGGTTGAGGGCAATACAAAATAATAGCATTGGTGTTATTACGCTGGCAGAAGATTTGGATATTGACAGTGTAACGGAAATTTTTATTCGAATCAATTCTAAGGGTGTGGTTCTGTCGCAAGCAGATTTTGCAATGTCTAAGATTTCTTCGAATGAAATATATAATGGAAATGTGACCCGAAAAACGATTGATTATTTCTGTCATTTGTTGGAGTCTCCGGAGGATTTGAAAGAAATCAAGAAAAATGATGCTGAATTTGCGGCGAGACCGGAATTCGAAGCTATAAAGTGGGCAGCTGCAAAGAATGCACCGATTTATCGCACATGTTATACGGATATTCTTCGTGTTGCATTTACATATAAATTCAAGCGAGGAAAGCTAGCAGATTTGGTTAGCTTGCTTTCAGGTCGAGATTTTGAAACGCGTGAATTTAAGATCGAAATAGAAGAAAGGTCGTTCAATCAATTACATGAGGCAGTTCTGCAAGCGGTGAATCAGACAAATTACGAACGGTATTTGATGATTGTGCGCTCAGCGGGAATTGTGAAAAAATCGCTGATTCGTTCACAAAATGTTTTGAACTTTGGCTATGCGCTTTTTCTTGCACTTCGTGAACGAAAAGTGGATAGTAATCAAATTGAAAAGATTGTACGCAAGTGGCTGGCTTTGTCTATTTTGACGGGAAGATATTCTTCTGGCTCGCCAGAGTCTGCATTTGATTACGACATTAAGAGATTCTTTGCTTATGATGATCCGATGCAGTACCTGAATATCACAGAGGCGGGCGAATTATCTGAGGCGTACTGGAAGGTAAATCTTGTTCAACGGCTGAACACATCGGTTGCGAGCAGTCCATATTTTAATATGTTCCTTGTGGCACAGGTCAAGGCACACGATAAAGGCTTTTTGTCGATGGAAATTGATATTGAGTCCATGTTGGAAAACAGAGGCGATATTCACCATTTGTTCCCGAAAAATTACTTGATAAAAAATGGAATTGTGCAAGCACAATACAATCAAATTGCGAATTATGCTTTTATTCAACAGGAAATCAACATTAAAATTAAAGATAGTTCGCCAGCCCACTATATGACTGAAGTGATAGGGCAATGCAATACGAAAAAGCCTGTTTATGGTGGAATCATAGAACAAGATAGGCTGGCTGAAAATCTTAAACAGAATTGTATTCCAGACGGATTTGAAAGCATGGAGATTGGCGACTATCAGGATTTTCTACAAAGGCGTCGGGAACTGATGGCCGAGAAAATACATCAATACTATGATTCTCTCTGATTTCAAAGGCGAAACTTGATATAAAGGGATGCACTTCGCAATGCGGTCTCTCTGGGCGGCGACAGCGACACCCTTGCCTGCATCACCGGCGGCATTGCCGAAGCTTTTTACGGGATGCCGCAGGAACTGCGGGACGAGACTTTGAAACGTCTGCCGGAGAATATCCGGGAAGGATATGAGCTGTTTCGGTGGAACATCGGCCAGAGATAAGACATTCGGAGAACCAAGGAGCAGATACAACACACTCGTGATGTGAAGTATCTGCTCCTTGGTTTTTAATAAGACTCGATGGAGGGTGTCTTGCATCGGCCTGAAAAATCCGATATACTGAACCCAGAGAGTATATCGAATTTTTTGGGAAAAGGAGAGAACGGTATGGAACATCTTTATGAAAAGGCACTGGAAAGTGCGGAATATATCAAGACGCACACGAAAAAGCGCCCGGAATGCGGTGGCACGTGCCATGTACAAAAAACACGGTTATACGGAAATTGGAATTGTCCCGACGGCGTTCAATGGCATTGAGGACGTCCAACTGGTGCTTCTGGAAAAATATCTTGGGAAATGAGGATGGAAAGAGTAACGAACCATACCCCCGCCCGGAGGATGTGCTGTGGGAGTTCTTGAAGCAGAACTGAATTTTGCACGCATGTGTACAAAAAACAAAATAATACGATATAAGGAAATATTTTGATATGACAAAAGTGCTTTTTATCTGCCATGGCAGGATTTGCCGGACATGAAAAAACGCTTGTAAAGCAAGCGCTTTCTGTGTTTCAACCTCAGTTTTACCAATGATTTACCAATATTTCTGGAGAGTTAGGCTTGCAGTATAGTTGATTAAATGTATTAAAAGAGTCGTTTTAGACCAACAAAAAGAGGCATCGGATGCGATCCGATGCCTCTTGCTCAATACTATTCTATTTATCCGCGTCCGAGAAGTTTGCGGAGACTCTGGGTTTCTACAATTCTGTAGTTGGAAAGCCAAAGCTGCTTATCCTTACCGGCCAGCTGAGGGTTAGTATAGGTCTCAAAGGTGTTCTGAACAATGGATGTGCCGACTTCGTTCCAGATGTCAATGGGATTGAACAGCCAGGAAACAGCTCCCGTTGCCTCATCAAATTTCAGCAGACTACGGAAAGCACCAAAAATGGGGTAGATATAGCCACTGGAAACAGAATACTTTGTGGGAGTGGCGAGAAACTCCGTTTTTGTCGGAGTGTCAAGAGATTCGATGCCTCTCACGCTTCCAAAACGCGGATTTGCAACGCCCTGCGCCTTCTTATAATCCCTATACTTTTCAGGAAGTTCGCGTTCGATAACATCATAAAGCTCTACCAGCAGAGGGATTTGCCCGGTCAAAGACTTATAAAAAGGAGATTCAAATGCCTGCTTATAGCGCTTAAATACCTGTGTTTTACCGGAATAGCTCTGTACCGGGGCCGCATTGTCATCAGGATATTTGTCGATATCAAAGGCGTAGAGCAAGCGGAGCAGTTCCGAAACGTGAATAGGTTTATCCTCATTATCTTTGTAAGCAATCAGATCTGCATATGCCTGACCTGCAATGGAGGCTTTAATATCGTCGAACTTGTCGTCGAGATTGAATAGTGCCATATCAGAAACCTGAACCGACGTGTTGCGAGCATCGGAGAGGCGCGTGATATTCTGCACATTGGTGATGACTTCAACACGAACAAATTTGCGAATGTCTTCAGGAATTTCGTCGCGCTTACGCATGATGGCGGTATAGGTGTGGCCGCCGTCAAGAATGCCGTAAAGGGACTTGTCGTTTTCGTCATTCTGATCACCAATGTCAATGGTTACTTCCGAATCAGCGCTATTAAAGGTTAGCGTTTTGGCGGCGATGACGATACCGCGGTTGTTGATATAGAAATCAGTTTCCGGCTCCACTACAGCAGTGAGCAAGCTACGAGCCACATTGGTTGTCATCTTTGGTTCACGCGGATTGACATCGAGAGGAATATTAGAGGGAAGCTCCTTCATATCCACCAGCAGATAATAAATGGTTTCGAAGGTGCTTTCATCTTTGTCTCCCTTACGATAAGGGGATGCGAGGGTACGAAGAGCCTCAACTTTAAACTTTAAATTTGCCATTTTATGGCCTCCTTATATTTTCTTCTCGAGGGCTGTTGCCCTGAGAACAATTTTAGTATATCATATACTCAAAAATAAACAATGCACCATGGTGCATAATGGAGAGATATATGGCTGAAAAAGCAAGACAGAGTGAAGCTCTAACAAAAATAGGAAAAATGTTTGAGCAGAAACGAAAGTCATTAGGAAAACAGTACAAAAGCCGTGAACAATTTATCTATAATAGAAGTGACGAATTGTTCGGCTCAGAAGATTGGATTTCGCTTCGACACCTTTGCAATATAGAACACGGAAAGAATTGGATTAGTATAGAAAAACTAATTATGCTTGCCGATGCTTTGGAAGAAAATCCTGTCGATTTGTTTGCTGAAATAGTTAAAATATATCGAAGTTCTAAAAATTGACTGACTTTTGTGCAGATACTGGCGCAACTTGGATATGATATTGAGCTTACCTACATACAGAAATAGGCCGGTTCGCAAAAAATACAAACTTTATTATAGAAATATCACGAAAGGATTATTTGATATGGACAAAGAAACGATCATCATTGCATCTGAAGATGTGGAAATAATTGATGCATCTGAATATAAAGAAGAACTATCGGAACATTTTGGGCGAGTTCCAGAGGTGGCGAAACCTCTGCTCAAAGGAGCAAAGACAGTTTTTTCCCAAATAGAGAAGTCATTATATACTGCACCGGCCTTTATTAACGCCGTTAAAGCGGCAGTGCCGGATGTGACATTGCAGGCGATGCTGACAGATGAGCAGAAGCAGCAGATTGCAAAAGGAGCCCTTAAGTTAATGACGAAAAAAGATGGCTCGCTCATGGCAAACCTTATTAGCCCTGAGACAAAGAAAATTGTGGCTACCCACAACCACCCTGAGGGCATCAAAGGCGCGTAGGCCACGGCGGCAGCGATTTTTCTGGCCCGTACCGGCCACAGCAAGCCGGAAATCAAACAGTATGTGGAGCAGACCTTCGGTTATGACCTGAACCGTACCTGCGATGAAATTCGGCCGACCTATCATCATGTGGAGACCTGTCAGGAAACTGTGCCGGAAGCAATCATTGCTTTTCTGGAAAGCGTCAGTTTTGAGGATGCACTTCGCAATGCGGTCTCTCTGGGCGGCGACAGCGACACCCTTGCCTGCATCACCGGCGGCATTGCCGAAGCTTTTTACGGGATGCCGCAGGAACTGCGGGACGAGACTTTGAAACGTCTGCCGGAGAATATCCGGGAAGGATATGAGCTGTTTCGGTGGAACATCGGCCAGAGATAAGACATTCGGAGAACCAAGGAGCAGATACAACACACTCGTGATGTGAAGTATCTGCTCCTTGGTTTTTAATAAGACTCGATGGAGGGTGTCTTGCATCGGCCTGAAAAATCCGATATACTGAACCCAGAGAGTATATCGAATTTTTTGGGAAAAGGAGAGAACGGTATGGAACATCTTTATGAAAAGGCACTGGAAAGTGCGGAATATATCAAGACGCACACGAAAAAGCGCCCGAAGATCGCGGTGGTGCTGGGCTCCGGCCTTGGCAAGCTGACCGCGGACTTTACGGACACGGAAGAACTGTCCTACAAGGATATCCCCAACTTCCCGGTATCCACGGTGGCAGGACACAAAGGCGCATTGTTGGCTGGCAAGCTGGGGGACACGGAAGTCTACGCCATGGAAGGCCGCTTCCATTTCTATGAGGGCTACTCCATGAAGGAAGTCTGCTACCCGTTCTATGTGTTCAAGCTGTTGGGCGTGGAAAAGGTGGTGTTGACCAACGCCTGCGGCGGCATCAACCGGGAGTTTGCGCCGGGCACCCTGATGCTCATTACCGACTTCATCAACATGATGGGCACGAACCCCCTCATTGGCCCCAACGATGAGCGCTTCGGCCCCCGCTTCCCGGACATGACCGAACCTTACAGTCTGGAACTGCGGAACCTTGCCAAGCAGACCGCCGATGAACTGGGCATTGCCTACAAGGAGGGCGTTTACATGGGCTTTATGGGCCCTTGCTATGAAACGGCGGCTGAAATTCGCGCCTTTGCGGGGATGGGAGCCGATGCCGTGGGGATGAGCACCGTGCCGGAAACCATGGTCTGCAACTACATGGGCATGAAGGTACTGGCCGTCAGCTGCATCACTAACATGGCCACCGGCATCCAGACGGTCAAGCATAGCCACGCCCGCGTGCTGGAGATCGCAAATCAGGCAGGCGATACCCTGTGCCGATGGCTGGGTGCGGTGATTCAGAGAATGGAGTAAAAAAGATATACCATGAAAATCCTTTCGTTTGGTTCCCTCAACTACGATTATGCGCAGATCATAGATGGCGTTTTGCCGGCGTATGATGTGCCGGAAAGCGCACTTTCCGACTATCTGCGGCCAGACTGGAGCGATGCGTGCATCAATGTCCGCACCGAGGAAGCCTACGAAACGGCCCATGAGGTGCTGCGGGCGGAAGGACTGTTTCTGGGCACATCGGCAGCAGCGGCTTTGCGCGCAGCGGTGCAGGTGGGCCGCAGACCGGAGAATCAGGGAAAGAACATCGTGGTCATCGTCCCGGACAACGGCATGAAATATCTGTCTACGCCGATGTACCGGAAGAAATGATAAAAACACGATGATGCGACTGAATTTTGAAAAGATTGCATAGGATTTTATAAAAGTGTTATTCTTTCATGAATTTTAGCACTCTTCTATTGACACTGCTAATTAACGGTGCTATAACAGTGGCGTGCTCAGGAGGAGGGGCAAAAGGAGAACCGCAAGGCTCCCCGGAAAGCCTTTCTGAGTGGACGCTTCAGATTTTTTGCCCCGACCCGAACGCCGGGATTGGAGGAATGATTTATGCTTATGCCGACTGTTTTCCATGAAAACCTGTTCGATGATTTCTTCGATCCGTTCTGGAATGACGCTGCACTGGAACGTATGATGAACCGTGAGGCTCGTGATACCTTTGGTAAGCGCGGTGCAAACATGATGAAGACCGATGTCAAACAGACGGACAACGGCTACGAAGTAGCTGTTGACCTGCCGGGCTGCAAGAAGGAAGACGTTCAGATGGATCTGAACGACGGCTACCTGACCATTCAGGCAGTGCGCAGCCACAGCAATGACGAAAAGGATAAGAAGGGCCGCTATCTGCGGCACGAATCCTTCTCCGGCACCTGCGCACGCAGTTTCTACGTGGGCGATGTGAAGAAGGAAGACATCCACGCAAAGTTCGAGGATGGCGTCCTGCACGTCGAGCTGCCTGCTCCTCAGCAGACGAAGGCTTTGCCTGAGAACCCGAATCTGATCGAGATCGAGTAAAACGCCGGTCGTGTGCGCCAAGGCACAACGCACATAAGATGCCCCCGGAGAGCCGCAACAAGCCCTCCGGGGGCATTTTTGTTTCGCTATCTTTTCCGCAAGGGAAAACCATGGTATACTGAGAACAGCAACTCAGAATTTATGGAGGTACCTCACTATATCCTGTGAGCCGGGAGAGCGGCTGACTTTTGCGGTATACTCCGTTCGGAAAGATCAAAGCGCATGGAGGTAAAAAGCATGCTGACCTACACCTATGTTTCAAAGGGGACGTTTGCCCTGATGGAAAAACCAAAGCCGGTGCTGCAGCACGAGCGGGACGCCATTGTAAAGGTGACCCTTGCCAGTATCTGCTCCAGTGATCTGCACATCAAGCACGGCAGCGTGCCCCGGGCGGTGCCCGGCATCACGGTAGGGCACGAGATGGTGGGCATCGTGGAAGAAGTGGGCAGTGCGGTGACCAATGTGAAACCCGGCGACCGGGTGACGGTGAACGTGGAGACCTTCTGCGGAGAGTGCTTCTTCTGCAAAAAAGGCTTCGTGAACAACTGCACCGACCAAAACGGCGGCTGGGCGCTGGGCTGCCGCATCGACGGCGGGCAGGCCGAGTATGTCCGGGTGCCCTTTGCGGATCAGGGACTGAGCAAGATCCCGGACGGCGTCACCGATCGGCAGGCGCTGCTGGTGGGCGATGTGCTGGCCACCGGCTTTTGGGCGGCACGCATCTCGGAGATCACCCCCGAGGACACCGTGCTGATCCTCGGTGCAGGGCCGACTGGCATCTGCACGCTGCTGTGCGTCATGCTGCACAGCCCCAAGCGCATCATCGTCTGTGAAAAGGACGCAAGCCGCCTGCAGTTCATCCGTCGGCACTACCCGCAGGTGCTCACCGTGCAGCCGGAGGACTGCGCCGCCTTTGTGCGTGCCCACAGCGACCACGACGGGGCCGATGTGGTGCTGGAGGTGGCAGGGGCAGACTCCACCTTCCGGCTGGCATGGGAGTGTGCACGGCCCAACGCCGTTGTGACGGTGGTGGCGCTGTACGATAAGGCACAGACCCTGCCGCTGCCGGAAATGTACGGCAAAAACCTCACCTTTAAGACCGGCGGCGTGGACGGCTGCAATTGTGAAGAAACGCTGCGTCTCATCGCAGAAGGCAAGATCGATACCGAACCGCTCATCACCCACACCTACCCCCTGCGCCGGATCGCAGAGGGCTACGAGCTGTTTGAAAAGAAACGGGACGGCGTGATCAAGGTGGCAGTGGAGTGCTGACGGTCTGCGCCAAGGCACAACGCACATAAGGTGGCCCCGGAGAGCTGTAACAAGCCCTCCGGGGCCATTTTTGTTTCCCGACATCTTTTCCGCAGCGGCAAGGCGTGGTAGAATAAGGACAGAACCAATCCACAGGTGAGAAAATCGAACTTCAGAGAGAGGAGATGTTTCTATGCAGTCTGATGAGCTGAAACGCCGGATCTCGGCAGGCAGAGGAGATGCTTTGGCTGATCTGGTTTTGAAAAATGCCAGAATTGTCAATGTGTTTACCGATGAGATCGACACCGCTGATATTGCCATCAGCGGAAATTCGATCGTGGGCGTGGGAACGTATCATGGCCGGAAAGAAGTTGATCTGCACGGCAAATATGTCTGCCCGGGCCTGATCGATGGGCATATCCACATCGAAAGCTCCATGCTCTGTGGTCCGGCTTTCGAGCAGGCAGTGCTGCCCCACGGTACCACTGCGGTGGTCACAGACCCACACGAGATCTCGAACGTGGCGGGGCTGGAAGGCTTGGATTTTATGCTGGAAACGACAAAAAATCTGACCCTTTCGGTTTATTTCATGCTGCCCTCCTGTGTTCCGGCCACGGATCTGGATGAATCCGGTGCAGTGCTGAACGCAGAACAGCTCCGGCCTTACTACGGCGATCCCCGCGTGTTGGGGCTTGCAGAGCTGATGAATGCCTATGGGACGGTGCGCTGTGACCCGAAGATCCTGCAGAAGATCAGCGACTGTACCGAAGCGGGAAAGATCGTGGATGGCCATGCGCCGCTCTTGAGCGATAAGGACCTGAATGCTTATATTGCGGCAGGCGTTCAGTCCGATCACGAGTGCTCCAACATCGAGGAAGCCATGGAAAAACTCCGGCGCGGACAATACATCATGATCCGGGAAGGAACGGCTGCCAAAAATATGGAGGCCCTGATGCCGCTGTTCCGGGAGCCCTATTGCAGCCGCTGTATGCTGGTGACGGATGATAAGCACCCCGGTGACCTGCTGGACAGCGGCCACATCGATTCCAACATCCGTAAAGCGATCCGGCTGGGCGCAGACCCAGCAGTGGCCGTCAAAATGGCAACGCTGGTCCCGGCACAGTATTTTGGATTCAAGCAGCACGGTGCCGTAGCACCGGGGTACCGGGCAGATCTGGTTGTGGTTCCTGATCTGGAATCCTTTACGGTCGAACAGGTTTACAAGAATGGCACGCTGGTGGCCGAGCACGGAAAAACGCTGAAACCCGCACCGCTTGACATCGACCGTGTGAGATTTTCCCACGTTATGGATTCCTTTGATCTGGATGAGATCACACTGCAGGACCTGGAACTTCGGGAAAGCGGGGAGCAGGAGCGTGTCATCTGCCTGAACCGGGGCGAGCTGCTTACGGAGGAAAAAATCATCCCGTTCCAACGGCATCCGGGCAAAGCTCCCGGTGTGGACCCGGAACACAACATCGTAAAACTGGCCGTTTTTGAGCGGCATCATCACTCCGGCCATGTGGGCATTGGCTTTTTAGGAAACTTCAGCCTGAAATGCGGAGCCGTTGCATCGAGCATCGCACATGATTCCCATAACCTGATCGTGGCAGGGGACAACGATACCGATATGATGCTGGCCGGCAACACTGTGCGGAAAAACAAAGGCGGACTTGCGTTTGTGGCAGATGGACAGGTCGTGGCAGAACTTGCGCTTCCGGTGGCCGGATTGATGAGCACCGAAAGCGCAGAGAGCGTTGCGGCGAAAATGCAGGCGCTGAACGATGCCCTCAAGGCACATGGTGTAGCGGAAGATATCGGCATCTTTATGACCCTCGCCTTCGTCAGCCTTCCGGTCATTCCAAAACTCAGACTGAATACATACGGCATCATCGATGTAGCGCAGCAGAAAGTCGTTCCGGCTGTTTTTTAATAGGCGATAACAAAAATACTGCCGGAGATCGACCTGAATGGTCCGTCTCCGGCAACAGAACAGTTCGTTCCTACTCTTAGAAGCGAGCCACATCAAGAGAAAAATTGACGGAAATTCTTATTTGATAAATCGGAATTTGGCGAGGTGATTTACATGAAAAAGAGCATATCAAGAATCGTCGGTTTGGTAATGCTGATTATAGCTGTTGCATTTATAGTGTTTGCATTGAACCATCCAGAAATGAGTTTTCTTTGGAACAATACCATTACTTGGTTACTGTATGGTTTATATGTTCTTGTGATAGTCGTGCTGTTTATTGCGCCTAAGATGAAGAAGTAAAAAATTCGCATTTGTGGAAGTTATAAAGGGGTGCATCAGGGAAATCGAGTATAAACAAACAAAAGATTTCACGGCCGATGAATTGCAGAAACTGTTTTTATCCGTTCACTGGGAATCCGGCAATTATCCCGAAAAACTTGTCCGTGCGATGCACAATTCCACACGAGTTATTTCTGCGTGGGATGGTGATAAGCTGGTCGGGCTGGTTCGCGCGCTTGATGATGGAGAAACAGTCGCATTTTTGCATTATCTTTTGGTGGACCCTGCTTATCAGGGACAGTACATTGGAGATGAGCTGATGAAACGGATCATGAGTTTCTATCAAAATCTTCTGTATGTGAAAGTTATGCCGTCTGATCCTAAAACGATCCCATTTTATGAGCGATATGGCTTTCAACAATATGATAATTACTCTGCAATGGTGCGGAAGCACTTTTTGTGAGTTGGTATGATGGATCGATTTGCAGCTAGCAAGGAAACCGTAAGGAGTACAGAGCATGGATGCAAACTGTACCAGTAAAAGAAGGAAAGTCAAGAGTATGGAAACGGTATACATTGCAGGCGGGTGCCTTTGGGGCGTCCAGCATTTTTTTGACACGGTGCCCGGTGTACGGACGACCGAAGCCGGGAGAGCCAACGGAACAACAAACACGCTGGACGGCCCGTATGATGGATACGCAGAGTGCGTTAAAGTGGTCTTTGATGAGAAATGTACCAGTGTTACAGAGCTTATGGAGCATCTGTTTGAAATCATCGACCCGTACAGCCTGAACAAACAGGGCGTTGATGTTGGAAAAAAGTATCGCACGGGGCTTTACAGCACAAATCCCGGACATCTGGAAGAAGCAAGAGCCTTTATTGACAGCCGGAAGGACCGGGATAAAATCGTTGTGGAAGTGCTGCCGCTGACGAATTACGTCCGGAGTGCAGAGGAGCATCAGCACCATCTGGAGCGGTACCCGGAAGACTGCAGCTACTGTCATATCCCGGATGAAGTCTTAAACAAATACAGGAATCAGTAAGCAAAGGAAAAACGAAAATGCGGGGATTGGGAACGATCATCAATGCGCTGGCCATTGTGATAGGCGGTGTGCTGGGTATTCTGTTCAAACGCTTTCTGAAAGAGCGCTATCAGGATACAATCATCAAAGCCACGGGCTTTTCCGTGGTGTTTCTGGGAGCGGCGGGAACGCTCTCCAAGATACTGACGGTTAGGCCAGACGGAACTTTGAACACCGGTGGCTCTTCTGACGGGGATTTTATGAATCGGAATTTGTAGAGGGGGTGTGATTATATGAAAAACAATAGCCCACAAAAGCAGGCTGCCATTTCTTGGATCATTTTGATGATAGGAATATTGCTCGCAGTAATAGGAGCAATGACGGCAAAGGAGTACAGAGTAAACCTATGCCTGCTAATCGGTGCAATGGTTGTTGTTGGTGGTATTGTATATCATCTCACCATGATGAAATGTCCTTATTGCGGTTGCTCGCTTGTTGGTTATAGGCCGATCCCTAAAGAATGTCCAAAGTGTCATAAAAAATTTGAAGAATAAGTTCGCGTTTATCAAGGTGAACATTTAAGTATTAAAAACGGGAGTGAAAACAAATGATGACCATTGCACAGATCATGGAAAAGATGATCGCCTTTTCCGAAGGGAATATCCATGACATCACGCACCTGAGCTGCGTGTGGACCTATGCCAAAACCATTGGTGAGCTGGAGGGGCTGGACGCAGACACGCAGTTTATTCTGGAGGTGGCGGCCATCACCCACGATATCGCCTGCCCGCTCTGCCGCAAAAAGTACGGCAACACCAATGGTAAATATCAGGAGCAGGAGGGTGCCCCGCTGGTGCGGGAGTTCTTGGCGGATACCGGCATGACAGCAGAACAGATCGACCGTGTGGCCTATCTGGTAGGGCACCACCATAGTCCGGCGCAGATCGACGGCATTGACTATCAGATTCTGATTGAGGCAGATTATATCGTCAATGCGTCCGAAAGCGGGTACGACCAGCAGGCAATCCGAACCTTTATGGAACATATGATGAAGACGGCAGCAGGTATCCGGCTGACGAAAACAGTGTTTGGAGTGTAAAAATGATTCAGAAGCATTGCTTTGAATGCGGCACGGCATTGATTGAAAAAGAACTGGAAGAAGAGGGCATTGTGCCTTATTGCCCGAAATGCCAGCAATACCGGTTCCCGATGTACAATGTGGCAGTCAGCATGATTGTTGTGGATGAGGAAACCGGGAAAATTCTGCTCATCCAGCAGTACGGCAAGCCCTCTTATATTCTGGTGGCTGGATATGTGAACCGCGGTGAGGCAGAAGAACACGCCGTGGTGCGGGAAGTCCGGGAAGAAACCGGGTTGGAAGTAGAGCACCTCCGGTTCAACCGTACCAAGTTTTTTGAGCCGTCTAACACGCTGATGTGCAACTTTACCGCTTTCGTCAGAACCGCAAAGGCGCTGCATATCAACCACGAAGTGGACCGCTGCAAGTGGTTCACCCCACAGGAAGCCAGAGAAAACATCCGTCCCAACAGCCTTGCAGCGGAATTTTTGAATGCGTATCTGGACGAAGTGGGGAATAAGCCGATGGAGATGTGATTCGTGGCTGTACCACGGGAATTTTGACGGAGAGTATGGAAAAAGTTGGTTCGGCCTGTTTCGGTTGACCTTTTTATAAAGAATCGATATATTGATACTATATAGTATCAATAAGTATCAACTGCGAGGTGGACAGAATGGATGGGGCACAGTTTGCCAAAATGCTTTCAGATAAGCATTTGTTTGAACTCAATCGGATGGAATACAAGTACTCGACTGTCAGCGTCAAAGAATTTGCCGAATTGCTGCGGCAAAACTTTGCGCAGCCTCTGCCGTTGACTGATTTTTCTGGAAATAAGCTGTTTTACCTGCCGAACCTCGCGCAAATTTCAACAAATGGTATGAAGCAGTTGCTCTCTGTCCCTGTCAGTGGACAAAACTTCGGTTTGTCGGCGATGACCGAGGAAATTTATGCTACTTTTCAAATTGAAAGTATCCGCTCGACCCGCAGCAGTATCCGTTATATCCTCGATGGTTATGCCCCTCGTGATGAACAAGAAGCCCGCATCTATGGTATGAAGCGCGGACTGGAGTTTATCGCGAATCGTCAGAATAGGATCACCGAGGAGAATCTGCATCACCTATATCAGATCAGCACAGGGGATTATCTCCCGGATGAAGATCGATTACTGCCAAACCACTTTTATCGGCATGGCGAGGTTTTTATTGTGGGCGGTGAAGAACCAAGACCGGGACTTCCGGCAGAGCGGCTTCCCGGTGCCATGAAATGTCTTGTCGATTTTGCGAATGCCAATGACGGCATCAATGAGCTGCATAAGGCTGCCATTCTGCACTTTGCCTTTGCGTACTACCACCCCTATTTTGACGGGAATGGACGCACTGCACGGCTATTCCACCTCTGGTATCTTGTTCAGCAGGGCTATCCTGCGGCACTGTTCACGCCGTTTTCCCGATACATCGCTGAAAACAAGGGCGCATATTACAAAGCCTACGAACGCGTGGAGAGAAATGCTCTGATTTCCGGCTATACGGATGTGACTCCCTTTCTGTTCTACTTCTGCAATGAGGTCTATAACCGCCTGCAGGTGGATGCAGTCCCGCCGAAAACTGATCTTGAGGTATATCAAACTGCTCTTGCGGAAGGAAAAATCACAGAAAAAGAACGGCTGCTCTGGGAGTATGTTCTGTCTGCTTATGGTGCAGAGGAGTTTACCACAAAGCAGCTGGAAAAGGATTTCCGAAACGCTGCGTATGCAACCATTCGGACGTTTGTGATGAAATTCCATGAGATGGGGCTGCTTACTGCAAGAAAAGCAGGAAACAGGGTGTTCTATCGTGTCGGTGGGACTTCTGACGGTCGGCCATTATAATGAATCCAAAAGGAGAACATTATGAAAACGATTCGTGTTGTGGCCGCTGTGATTTGCGACTCCATGCAGGAAAAGCGCAAAATCTACGCCACTGCCCGCGGTTATGGCGACTATAAAGGCCAGTGGGAGTTTCCGGGCGGCAAAATCGAGCCGGGCGAAACCCCGCAGCAGGCTCTGAAGCGGGAAATCGAAGAAGAACTGGACACGGAAATTGCTGTGGGGGATTTAATTGGTACACTCGAGTACGATTATCCGGCGTTTCATCTTTCCATGGACTGCTTCTGGTGTGAAGTGGTTTCCGGCGATCTTGTTCTAAAAGAAGCGGAAGCTGCACGATGGCTGACAAAAGATGACATTGATTCCGTTCCGTGGCTTCCGGCGGATCAGACCATTTTGGATGTTATCAGAAGTTCAATGCAGCCAGTGAAACAACTCCATACCAGCGAATATGACAACGAACCTCTGCAGAGATGCTGAATATTCCCAGAATGAAAGATGAACTGCGCCGTCCCATGACGCTGCTGGCGAAAGCCGCAATTCCGAAAAAATTGTAAAACAGAGGCCTCTGAATCTTTTCCTAATAAGAAAGAGATTCGGAGGCCTTTATTGGTTGATTTAGCTAATTCTGTTCACGCAAGCTGATGCAGGACCTGCCGGACGCTGTAACCGTCTTTCTTGAAATCGGAGAACAGAGCATCGATGCGGGTAGGCGTCACGCAGATCAGATTCATCGGTGAGGGCAGTTTTTTCAGAGCGTCCAGCGAGATCTTCTTGAAAGCAGCATGGGTGTTGTACTCCTCCGAGAAAGGCTCGACCATCGCCGGTGACCTGCAGGCTTCTGAGATTGCCAAAACCATCATACTTGTCGTAAATGGCAAGGCAGACGTGACTGTTCTTTTCCAGTCCGATGAACTTTCTCTCGCCTTCCGAGAACATCCAGAACTTGCCGTCATCAAATTGCGGTAAAATCTGCGTTACCGTTCGGAATATTGCTCTTGAACTTCATATGGATCTGAACCAATGCCACAAACTGGCGGCACAAAACCAGTTTGACCGTGTGGTGCCCTATCACAGCCCGGAGATTCGCTGTCGTAAATCGCTTGAACTGTATTTGTCTTGCCATCCTTCCATCGCACAGATATAATAGAATAAAAGGCAGGTGATATCGGTTGGAAAATAAGAAAAAGCGTGTCAATACAGATCCGACTATGAGCATGATCCGGGATATCTTTCAGGAAAACTTACAGCTGGTAAACAGAGTGCAGCGGAAGAGTAAGTCGGACATCGTTACAAAGTACGATCTGACGGAAAAACTTTGCGCCCGCCGGATGAAGGCTGTGGCGCATCTGATGCCGGAGATGCAGGAGCGGTATGCCAAAACCTATCCGGAAATTGACATCAAGAGTGAGTTTGCAGATATTGCTTCGCTGCCAGTCCTGTCTTACGATATCATCGATGAAGAATCCTATCTGTGTCTTGGCGCAGCCATCTGGATGCTCGACCAGATATGGGAAGAACATGAAATGCAGGAACTATGCGATCTGCTGCCGGAAGAATGTGATTATGTGGACATACCGGATGTCTATGATGCACGGTTCTCCGATGAGATCATCGAAGGAATGCTCTGGGCTGTCCAGAATCGGTATGGTGAAACAGACCGCTATGTCGTTCCGCCGAACATTCTATCCAAGAAGGATGATTCCGTTTTTCATAAGATTCTGGATATGATTCCAGACAGGGCAAAAGAGGCGGCGGCTGCCCAGCTGAAGTCAAAGTTCTGGGAGTGGGCAGATCTCTATTTCAAAGCCCTGAGTCCGCTGGTTCATGAAATGCGCAGACAGGAGGAAAACCTTGACCGTCTGACCGATCAGATCGAGGAAATCAAGAAAAAATATTTCCCGAAAAAACAGGCAAGGCCGACGCTGCCGCTTACGGCACCGCTTCCACTGTTTGACGACATTCCGATAAAAAATCAAAAATTGGAAGCCGATATGCTGATGTGTCAGATCGATAAAGCAGAGGAAGCGCACAACAATATCAGCAAAAAGATCGGGGACTTCCGCTTTACTGGGCTGCAGGCTTCTGTCATGAGCAAAGATCGACTAATAAAATGTATGAATGCGGATTTGGCAGAAGAAATGTACAACTTTCCGGTTGAAGATCCGTATGAGCTGTGTTTTGCAATCCTTTACCTGTTCGATCAGGACGACGATTATGCGTGGGTCTATTCGTTTATGACGGCTGTCATCTGCCGCGCGGCATCGATGCTTCCGTGGGGCTTTGCATGCTATGAGGAAGAAGAGGATGGCTTCTGGTTTGATGATGGCAAATGGATCCCCTCTATGCCGCTGAATCCGGAATGGTATGAAACCAAATATGCTGGGCAGCGATACGAAGATGACGAAGAAGAACCTCACGAGGTGAGCGTTGCACAAATCATCTACGAGCACACGGGCGCGATACTGCCCCGAAATATGCACCGCTTTGATGATGCGTTCCGCCCATTGAAAAAGAGAGGGCTGAAACCCTCTGAAGCCAATATGGTATGCGCTCTTATGGATGTATTGGGCGAAACACGCAGACGGCGGGAGTACATCTCCGATGGTGATTTTAGGGAAGACTTGGATTGGGATGAAATCGCGCAGCTGGAAAAAACGGAAGAGGCAGATTCGAATACAGAGGAAAATGAGCGGCTGAAGAAAGAACTTGCACAGCTGAAAGAACAGGCTAAGAAAGCAAACTACAGTTTGAGTCGGGAAAATCGTGAACTGAAAGAAAAGCTGGAAAAGTCGGAAGCTGCAATGGGAGAGATGACGCAAGAACTGGCTCACCTTCGTGAAATCGTGTTCAATCAGCAGAGCGGGACGGAGGAAAAGGCTGCGGAGGTGAAAATCACATTCCCGTATCATACGACTCGACGCATCCTTGCTTTTGGCGGGCATGATTCATGGCTGCGTGAGATCAAGTTCAAAGTGCCGGACGTCCGCTTTATGGGCGAAGACATCTCCAGTCCAGAGATCATAAGGCGGGCGGATGTGGTTTGGATTCAGACTAACTGCATCGGTCACAAGTCTTATTACAACATCATCGACCTTGCCCGGAGGTACGACCGCAAGGTAAGGTATTTTAAGTACGCCAGTGCCAGCAAATGCGCCGAGCAGATTGTTGAAGAAGAAAACGCAGACGAGTAAGAATGCGGCGAAACCGGAATATTGCAGCAGCGCCTTTACGCTCTGTGAACGGGCTTTGATTTCATGTTCCGTAGTAACCGGAGCTTTTCTTGTAAGAATACGAGATTCATGGTATCATAGAAGCAATGAGAAATCTGTGCATGGCTACGCGAAAGGAGCAGCAGAGATGAAGAAACTGAGTATCCCGGTCGGTATTTCGGATTTCGAGAAAATTCGGAATGGTGGATTTTATTATATTGACAAATCTGGTCTGATTGCGGAAATTTTGAACGAAAAAGCAGAGGTGACGCTTATTACCCGCCCTCGACGCTTCGGCAAGACGCTGGGCATGAGTATGCTGGAAAGCTTCTTCGACATCCGCAAGGACAGCAGAAAGCTGTTTGAAGGGCTGGAAATCGCAGAGCATCAGGCCTTGTGCAAGGAGTGGATGAACCGGTACCCTACAATTACTATTTCATTCCGGCAGATAGATGGCCTGAATTTTATAGATGCATATCAGCAACTTGTCTATGAAATTGCTCTTCTGTATCAGAATCACAGATACCTATTGGATAGTCAGGCAATAAGCAAACAAGAAAAAGCTCTTTTTCAGCAGCTAAGTGATCGAAAAGCGAAAAAGACAGATGTGCTGCGCTCTATTCAATTTTTAACATTGCTGTTAAATAAGTATTATAACAAAAAAGTAATTCTTCTCATAGATGAATATGATGTCCCGGTAGCAAAAGCAAACAGCAACGGTTACTATGATGAAATGCTGGATGTCATGAAAGGGCTGATGCAGGCTCTCAAAGACAATCAGGCGCTTCAGTTTGCAGTTGTCACAGGCTGCTTAAAGATTGCAAAAGAAAGCATCTTTACGGGAACCAATAATTTTGTGTCGGATACGATCACGAACTCACGACTGAACGAGTATTTCGGGTTTGTGCAGAGTGAGGTTGACCAGCTGCTGAAGGATGCCGATTTGACTGAGCAGGCCGAAAACATCAAGAAATGGTACGATGGCTATCATTTCGGCGGCTTTGATGTATATTGCCCGTGGGATGTAATGAACTATATGCTGGAACTGCAGCGCAATCCAAAAGCTAAGCCAATCAGCTACTGGAAGAACACCAGCGACAATGCCATCATCCGCTCTTTTATTGACTATGCAGGCAGTACGATCACAAATAAACTTGAAACGCTGATGGCCGGAGGCTGCATTGTTCAGCGTGTGGATGAAAATCTGACTTACAATTATCTGCATTCATCGGAAGACAACCTTTGGAGTATGCTGTATCTGACAGGGTACTTGACCAAGGCTCGTGAAGACGATTATAAAGGTGAACTGCCGGATGGCATGGTTGCTTTGATGATTCCGAATGCAGAAATCAAGGAGATTTTTGAGACGACAGTCATCAAATGGTTCGATGACAGCACAAGAAAGTGGAATCGGAATGCTCTGTTTGATGCAGTCTGGAACGGTGACAGCGAAGGCATTACAAGAGAGATGAACGCCCTGCTCCGGCGTACCATCAGCTATCATGACTATCGGGAAGATTTTTATCACGCATTCCTTGCGGGCATTTTTACAGGTGCCGGATATATGGTGGATTCCAATAAGGAGCATGGAGAAGGCCGAAGCGATGTAGTCGTTTATGATTCCATCAATGCCCGCGTTGCAATCTTTGAGGCAAAGTACACGAGAATCTTGGGAAATCTGGAGAGCGAGTGCGAAACGGCTTTGCAGCAAATTGATGATCGGATGTACGCAAAAGAGTACGAGGATGACTACGATCAGATCCTTTGCTACGGCATTTCGTTCTTCAAAAAGCGTTGCATGGTAAAGAAAAAATGAGTCACTTGCAGGCTTTCGTTTGAATCCTGTATCATAAGAACCAAAACCGCGGGCTGTCCGAAGCAAAAGCTTTTGGACAGTCCGCAACTGTTTTAAGAGGAAAATACAGCTTATCCGATTTGTTGAGATAATTCGTTATCCGATGAAGTGAAATAGGGAGAAAGCCCTACAAGGCTCAAATTGGTTCACAAGACCGATCGAAAAGCCTGTAGGGCTTATTTTTTATGCTTTTTTAAATCTGTATTTGAAAAAAGTTGTCTAGGACTTGACATCGTGCAGAGTTCATGGCCACCATACAAGAAAGTGACCGCCCAGTGAAAGTGTGTTCACAGAAAGATAAGAGGCATCCGACTCAGAATCGGGTGCCTCATTTTGTCATGCAAAGTTTTCCTGAATGATCTTTCCCCAAGACAGCATCTGGTCGAGACGCTCCGGGTGGGTCAGGATCTCCATGTCAGGCAGATTCTCAAAAAGGAACTGCTATAAGCTACTTCATTCCCCTTCTTTTTCGCTGCTTACGATAGCCTGCACCTTGGTGGGCAGACCATAGATGCTGATGAAGCCGGTGGCATCGCTCTGCTTATAGTCACCGCCTGCGGCAAAGGTGGCGATGTCTTCACGATACAGAGAGAACGGCGACCAGACCCCTGCATTGATGAGGTTGCCCTTGTACAGTTCCAGACGCACCTTGCCGGTGACATGCTCCTGTGTGGAGGTGACAAAGGCACTCAGAGCTTTGCGCAGCGGGCTGAACCACTGGCCATCATACACCAGTTCGCCAAAGGTGATGGCCAGTTCAAAGCGCACCTGATCGTTGCCTTTGCCGGTGCTGCCGTGGCAGACCGCATCCGCACCCTCGGCGCGGGCAATCTCCACCACGCGTTTTGCCAAAATGGGGCGGGCAAAGCTGGTGCCCAGCAGATAACCCTCGTAATCTGCCCCGGCCTGCATGGTGGGAATGACGTAATCCTCCACAAATTCATCGGTCAGGTCTTCGATGTACAGCTTGGATGCGCCGCTTGCCTTAGCGCGCTCTTCCAAGCCTTCCAGCTCACCCTTCTGCCCCACATTGCCGCACACGGCAATGACTTCGCAGTTGTTATAGTGCTCTTTCAGCCACGGGATGATAATCGATGTGTCCAGACCGCCGGAATATGCCAGCACGACCTTTTTGACCTCAGACATAGGAACTGCCTCCGTTCAAACCAACTTATATACTTTTCGACTTCCCTCGTGCAATTTCATGATTGCAGCGTCCATTGTACGGGCACTTGGAAAATGTGTAAAAAGTGTTCTGTATATAGCAGCAATATGAAAGCAGTATTTCACAGCGGGGCATTATGAATCTATAAT
>OHJJ01000331.1_pt1 | contig 27579 bp, 26 predicted proteins | sample 1568551 | NCBI WGS metagenome assembly OHJJ01 (sample SAMEA3879505, study PRJEB24766) | human gut metagenome | biome: human-associated habitat; feature: feces | place: USA | collected 1985/1987 | reverse complement strand
AATACCATTCGCTTTGTAATTGACATTCTTTTGAAGAATCTTAAATAATACAAAAACACCCAGTTTTACATTCTTGGGTGTAAAACTGGGCGTTTATTTTGCAATTCGCTGATTTTCAGCGTTTATTGCGGAGAGAGAGGGATTCGAACCCCCGGTACAGTTGCCCGTACACCGCATTTCGAGTGCGGCCCGATCGACCACTCCGGCATCTCTCCCGGTCCATCACCAACCCTTCGGCCGGTAATTCGGAGTGCAAATATAGCTATTTTTCGCAAAAAAAGCATTTTCGGGACAAAAAAAGATTCGAATTTCTATTTTCACCCTCCCAACGTATTTCCCGATTTTATTGCTATTTTTGTGAGGTATTGACCCGCCGGCAATAAAACCGGTACGATTTTCGTTGAAAATATAACCACACAGTAACTCCGAAACACGATGAAAAACCGAAATTTCAAAATAGGTGCTCTGCTCGTGTCGCTCTTCGCGGCAAGCTGTTCGCCGGCACTCTACCAATCCGGCACCTACAACATCGACGACATGTACGCGGAACACGATGTCACCCGCATCGCCCAGGAAAAACAGGCGATAGCCGAAGCTCGCAAGGCCGAAGCGGAAGCCCATCGCGCCGAAATAGAGGCCCGGCAGGCGGAAGCCGCATACTACGCATCGGACGACTCCTACCAGGGCGTGCTGGCCGACACGTACGAAAGCGCCTATGCCCGTCGTTTGCGGGGATTCAGCTCCCCGACCTATCAGATGCCGACGAGCTATTTCAACCTTCGTTACAACGGCACCTACCAATTCGTTTCGGCCTACGACCCGGCCGTTTACAACATCATCGTCATGGGCGACGAAGTGTGGGTCGAACCCAAATACATTACTTCGATGTTCGGCACATGGGGTTCTCCCAGCATAGTGAGCTTCGGATGGAGCGCAGGTCTTTACAATGACTGGTATTTCAGTTGGGGTTACAATCCCTATCCCTGGGCATACCCCGGTTTCGGCTGGCCTTATTACAGCTACAACCCCTATTGGGGGTATCCTTACTGGGGAGGCTATTATCCCTATTGGGGGTATTATCCCGGCTGGGGAGGCGGCCATCACCACCACCCGTACCCGCCGCACCATCGGCCCAATGTCGTACACCGTTCGACCTATCGATACGGCTCGGGAGCAGGATCGAACATCGGATCGACCAGTTTCGGAGGCCGCGGACAGGGCGGTATGACCAACGGCTACAGAAACGGCACCACGATCGGTAGCGGCAGTTTCCGAGGCGGCAACTCCAGCTCCAGTTTCCGGGGCGGATCATCGTCTGTCAATCGAGGCAGCTCCACCTACCGGAATCCCTCTTTCGGAGGCAACAGCAGCTCCTACCGGGGAAGCAGTTCGACACCGAATAGAGGGACTTACACCCCGGCCCCCTCGCAACCGAACAGAGGTTCGAGCGGTAGTTTCGTGGGCGGAGGCGGAGGAGTCCGCGGCGGAAACAGCAGCGGACGCAACTCTTACGGCCGTTAAACGATTATCTCGACAAATTTCGACGTACGGCGCACAGGATGCACACGCAGGCGGCAAACGAATATGAGAGCAACGACCGGTTTCGGCCGACAACAGCGATCAGTTCCGCCCCTGCGCCCCCGAACGCCGGAAACGAAAAACAACACAACGATTTTTTGCTATGAAACATCTCGGATTTTTAGCGCTGCTTTCGGCGGCCTTGTTCGCAACCGCCCCGGTGTCGGCTCAAAACTCCGGAGGTTTATTGATGGACCGTGACATCGTCACCCCGTCCGACCTCTTCGAACTCTCGCAAACGACTTTCAGCCTCGGAACGGCGCGGTCGATGGCCATGGCAGGTGCTTTCACCTCCCTCGGGGCGGACCTTACGTCCATGGCTATCAACCCGGCAGGTCTGGGCATGTACCGGCGCAACGAAATTTCGATCACGCCTCTGATGAGTTTCGCACGAGCGGAAAACAACGCTCCGGCATTCAACTCCAACGGCAAAAACCGATTTTCGATCGGCAATTTCGGCTTCACGGCCAATGTTTACGAAGGATCGGGCCCGCTCGTGAGCGTCAATATCGGTTTCGGCTACAACCGCCTGCAGGACCTCAACCACCAATACTCCTATTATACACAGGGAAATGTCAGTTCGATCGCCGACGTTTTCTCCGACATGCTGCAATACAGCGGCATCAACAGGGATCAGATCACCGGCGGCTTCAACTGGAGCAACTTCAATCCCCGCCTCTGGGGTTCGATCCTCGGATACAAGGCAGGATTTACGGATCAAATCGGTGGCAAGTGGCGGCCGACCTGGATCGGCAACAACGTCGATATCGGCAATTATACGACGGTCGTAAGCAGCGGCTCGGTGGGAGAATACGACATTTCGGCAGGACTTAACCTGAACAACAAGTTCTATATCGGCGCCACCTTGGGCATCCAATCCCTCCACCAACGCAAAACATACTATTACGGAGAAGATTACGTCTATCCCGGCAACGGCACCGATCCGAACCTGGACTACCAGTTGCTCTATTCGAACTTCAACCAGGAAGTCATCCTGGACGGCGCAGGGGTCAATTTCAAGCTCGGCATGATCTACCGGCCCATTCAGAACCTGCGAATCGGCTTCGCGTTCCACACCCCGACCTATTACTGGATCGACCGTACCTATCAGGCCTACACCGATTCCGGGGTGCATGTCAATAACCCGAGCGACCCCGACGGCCTCAAACCCGGTCCCGACGGCAACCAATATACGAACGCCCTCTCTCCCGTACTGGAAGATACGGGCGGTTACAACTGGGAGTTCACCACGCCGGCCCGCCTGATGTTCGGCATCTCCTACGCTTTCGGCAACCGGGGTTTGATCTCCGTGGACTACGAGCGCGACTGGTACAACGGGATGCGGATGAAAAACAATCCTGGGGGTGGCGGCAACGAAATCTATAACGACACGTTCCGATCCTGGTACAAAGGCGCCAATATCGTCCGCATAGGCGCGGAGTTCAAACCGCTGCCGTTCCTGGCGATCCGGGGCGGTTTCGGCTACATGGGGTCCATGCTGCAGGACGAAGAGCAAGTTTCAGCAGCCCCCATGACCAAGCAGATGCTCTACTATTCGGCCGGTTTGGGATTTTTACTCTCTCCGGGCGTTGCATTGGACCTGGCCTACAACTATTCCTCGACCGAGCAGACGGACTACAACCTCTACTATTTCGAATCTCCGAGCGGCATAAACGGCAGCGGCATCTACAATACCAAACTCAAGCGCCACTTCGCGGCCCTGAGCCTCAGCTTCCGCTTTTAGTTTCGCACGACATATCGCAACGGCAGGACCTCCGGCACGGGAGGTCCTGTCGTTTTTTATCCGGGAAGAACCGGATTTCGGGCCAGCGCAGAAAACGCACCGACTTCAGAAACGCAAAACGAGCCATCGCATCTTCGGCCGACGGATCAAAGCGACCCGCCCCTCGCAGCGGGCAAATTCAAGATTTATCGGAGCGCAGTTGCGAATTTCTGCATAAATCGTTAATTTTGCCGACTAACCGACATACGCCGGCTCCGAAGCCGGTGACACGATTCCCGGAAGTTAAAAAATAAATAAGATATGGCAAAGGAACTTAAAGACGTAACCAAAGCCGAGGACAACTACTCGCAATGGTACAACGACCTGGTGGTCAAGGCTGGTCTAGCCGAAAATTCGGCCGTACGCGGCTGCATGGTAATCAAGCCTTACGGCTATGCCATCTGGGAGAAAATGCAGGCGGCCCTGGACAAGATGTTCAAGGACACGGGACACCAGAACGCCTACTTCCCGCTCTTCATCCCCAAGTCGTTCTTCTCGAAAGAGGCCGACCACGTGGAAGGCTTTGCCAAGGAGTGCGCCGTGGTCACCCACTACCGCCTGAAAAACGATCCCGAGGGCAAGGGCGTCGTGGTCGATCCCGATGCCAAACTCGAAGAGGAGCTGATCGTCCGTCCCACCTCGGAAACGATCATCTGGAATACCTACAAGGGCTGGATCCAGTCCTACCGCGACCTGCCGATCCTCTGCAACCAGTGGGCGAACGTCGTACGCTGGGAGATGCGTACCCGCCTGTTCCTGCGCACGGCGGAATTTCTCTGGCAGGAGGGCCACACGGCCCATGCCACGAAGGAGGAGGCCATCGAGGAGGCTACCCGGATGATCCACGTTTACCAAAAATTCGTCGAGGAGTGGATGGGCGTACCGGTAATCGTCGGTCACAAATCGCCGAACGAACGGTTCGCCGGTGCGGTCGATACCCTCACGATCGAAGCGCTGATGCAGGACGGCAAGGCCCTCCAGAGCGGCACGTCGCACTTCCTGGGCCAAAACTTCGCCAAGGCATTCGACGTACAATACATCAACAAGGAGGGCAAACTCGAATACGTATGGGCCACTTCCTGGGGTGTTTCGACCCGTCTGATGGGAGCGCTCATCATGGCTCACTCGGATAACAACGGCCTGGTGCTGCCTCCGAAACTCGCCCCGATTCAGGTCGTCCTGATACCTATTTATAAAGGAGAGGAGCAGATGCGGCAGATCGTAGAACGTCTTCGCACCATCGCCGAAGAGCTCAAGTCGAAGGGACTCTCCGTGAAGATCGACGACCGCGACAACGTCCGCTCGGGCTTCAAGTTCGCCGAATACGAGCTCAAGGGCGTCCCCGTACGTCTGGCTCTCGGCCCCCGCGACTTGGAGAACGGCACGATCGAACTGGTCCGGCGCGATACGCTCGAAAAGGAAACCGTTCCCCAGGAGGGACTCACCGACCGGGTGGCGGCCCTGATGGACGAAATCCAGCAGAATATCTTCCGCAAGGCGCTCGACTACCGCAATTCGATGATTACCAAAGTGGACACGTGGGACGAATTCGTCGATGTGCTGGAAAACAAGGGCGGCTTCATCTCGGCCCACTGGGACGGGACGGTCGAAACCGAAGTGGCGATCAAGGACGCTACGAAAGCCACGATCCGCTGCATCCCGATGGATGCGGTCGAGGAGGAGGGCAAATGCGTATTCAGCGGCAAACCGTCGCATCGCCGCGTACTTTTCGCCCGCAGCTACTAAACGCTGTCGATACCGAATTATCACAACGAAGACGGATGCCATTCAGAGAAGTGTCCGTCTTCGTTTTTGCAGGAAACAGGTCATGAACTATCAAAACGATTCAGTCCGCCGGCAGGACCGCCTGCTCGACCAACCGGAGGCGACGGAGCTGTTGCGGCGGGGCGAATACGGCATACTCTGCATGCAGCGTCCCGAAGGCGGCGGCTACGGAGTGCCCCTGAACTATGTCTGGGACGAAGCCGACGCGATCTACATCCACTGCGCCCCCGAAGGACGCAAGCTGCACTGCCTCCGGGAGTGCGACCGCGTCACTTTCTGCATCGTCGGCAAAACGCAGGTGCTGCCCGCGCGGTTTACGACCTTCTACGAAAGCATCCTGCTCGACTGCCGGGCCCGCACGGGGCTCACAGCGGAGGAACGTCGGAGGGCCCTGGACCATTTGATCGGCAAATATTCCCCGGAGTACAAGACAATCGGCAGGCAATATGTCGAAAAGTCTTTCCACCGGACAGAGATTATCCGGCTCGACATCCTGTCGTGGAGCGGAAAATGCAAGGATAACCTACATCCGGGTACGACACCGCCCGGAGCAAACAGCAACCGGACATGAATCAACCCACGGAACGCACCCGAAAAATTTACCGGGTAACCTGGATCGGAATGGTCGTCAATATCGCCCTCTCCCTCCTGAAACTCGCGGCCGGCATCCTCGGCCGAAGCGGAGCCATGATCGCCGATGCCGTGCACTCGATATCGGACCTGGCGACCGATGTCATCGTGCTGATCTTCGCCCGGATCTCCTCCAAACCCGAAGACGCCGGCCACAACTACGGACACGGCAAGTACGAAACCCTGGCCTCCATCCTCATCAGCCTGGCCCTGATCGCCGTCGGCGGAGGCATTCTGGCCGACAGCATCCACAATATCCGTCTGGTATTGACCGGAGAAATAATCGGACGACCGGGCGCGATCGCCCTGATCGCCGCCGCAATTTCGATCGTCGCCAAAGAGGTCCTGTATCGCTATACCGTTCGTGTGGGACGTCAGACGGACAGTCCGAGCGTCGTAGCCAACGCCTGGCACCACCGCAGCGACGCACTTTCGTCGATCGGCACCCTGACGGGTATCGGGCTCGCCTATTTTCTGGGCGACAAGTGGCGCATCGCCGATCCGCTGGCAGCCCTCGTCGTTTCGGTCTTTATCTTCAAGATCGCGTTCGACCTGCTGCGAAGCGGCCTCGGAGAACTGCTCGAACACGCCCTTCCCGCCGCAACCGAGCAGGAGATACTGAACATCCTGACCCACTCGAAGGAGGTGACCGAACCGCACCATCTGCGCACACGCCGTATCGGAGCCACCGTCGCCATCGAAGCCCATATCCGCGTCGATCCTCGGATGAGCGTGCTCCGCTCCCATCAACTGACCGTCGATATCGAACGCCGGCTCAAAGAGCGATTCGGCCCCAACACACTCATTTCCATTCATGTAGAACCGATCGAAACTGAAAAACTTTCATCTTCAGCTCCGGAGAAAGATAAAAATATCTGATAGATTTTATTTTTGGCATAGTTATTGTTAATTCATCGACACCCTGCCGGAAAAATAGAAATCTAAAAAGTTTGTTTTTTTGGATAATTATTTCTACCTTTCCGACACAAAAGATGCCGAAACAAGTATTCGGTATATCAAAAAACAGTAATTTAACAACTTAAAGGATTGCCTATCGAAACATTCTACTCTTAATAACTAATTCAGGAGAAAAGAGTATGAACATTCAAGTATTAAGCGACCAGCACTTGCTTAATAATTATCGTTCGGGTGATCAGAGTGCCATTTCCAAATTGATCGAGCGCCACAAGCGTCGGGTTCGGGACTATATTTACATGATGGTCAAGGACAACGACGCAGCGGACGACATCTTCCAGGAAACATTCATCAAAGTCATACGCGTCATCGACGAAGGCCGCTACACCGACAACGGCAAGTTCCTTTCGTGGGTTCTGCGTATCGCGCACAACCAGGTGATCGACCACTTCCGCGCCTGCAAGCAGAACAAGCAGGTCAATGAAAGCGAAAGCGGCTACAACGTACTGGGATCGCTGCGTTTCGCGGAAAAGACGATCGAAGATGAATTGATCTCCTCGCAAATCGAAAGCGACGTGCGCAACCTGATCGAACTGCTTCCGGAGGAGCAGCGCGAGGTGGTGATGATGCGCTACTACTCCGGTATGAGTTTCAAGGAGATCGCCGAGCAAACCGGCGTAAGCATCAACACAGCGCTGGGACGCATGCGCTATGCACTTATCAACCTGCGGCGCATGATTAGGGAAAAAGAACTTATTTTATCTTAATCCGTATGCAATAAAGCCCGGAGGCCACCGTTTCTTTAATGTAACGAAAGAAGAAATACTAAAAGGGCCTCCTATGATTGAAAACGACAAAACGGATACATCAAGGTCTATCTCCGACGAAGAACTGATGAAGAACGAAGTGATCGGCGACGATGCAGATCTGTATTATCTCGATTGCTATCTTTCGGACATTCTTGGAAAGGGATAATTTTAGGGTTAATTTTTGATGGGAGGAGGCGACAAGATATCTTGTCGCCTCCATTTTTTATACCGGTTTCATCCGACGACTACCGCCGGAGAGCCGCACGCCCACATCCTGTCACAACCCCTGCATCTCCTCGCGCGTGATATGCACCTCGACACCGCCCAGGGCATAGCATCCGATGTCGTAAGGATTATAGTAAAACGTAATGCCGTCCTCGGTCACTTCGAAATTCTCGGTCGTGGAAATGTATTCGGGAAAAAATCCCTGCGCCACCAGACCTTCGTCCCCCGTGACACCGAACTGTTCGTAAAGCTTGTTGCGGATCAACCCGATCAAAGCCTCCTGTCGTGCCGCATCGAACAAGTCGGACAAAGCCAGCTCATAACCGCCCGCAATGGAATAATTATGGCAATTGATGCTGTACATACCGTGCGCACCGCCCGTATAGTTCGAACTCGAAATCGTATAGACCAGCAACGTATCCACCACACGGGCCTCGGACTCGACCGCCATCTCCATTTCGGTTTCCCACTGGGGTACCGACTCATCCAGGGTACCGATATACTCGTCCATGAACTGCCCGATAGATAGATCGACAGCCTCCTGCACCCCGCCCTGGAAATGCTCCAGTCCGAAGAAATAGAGCATATTGGATTCCTGGATCGCCTGCAATGCCGGAGCTTCGTCGGCATTGGCGATCGAGGTAAAGGCATACTGGAAGCGACAGGGTATTCCGCCGCGTACCGCTACGGTATCCGTCACCACGATATCGAATTGCGGCATCACGGTCTGCCGGCGGCACGATCCGAAAGTCAATCCGGCAAAAACAAGAAAAAGGAGAATCACACGTTTCATACGAATCCGAAATTTTTTCTAAACAAGATATAACGAATGTCCCATGCAGAACCGCATATAATCGGGTTATGCCCAAGTACATCCTATCTTCTACAAATGTACATAAAAAGACGGACGAACAAACGGCCCGAGAAAAAAACAACAGTTTTCACGAAAAAAAATTTGTAAATTCAAAACATCGTATTACCTTTGCAACACCAAATTTCAACGGTGGATTCATCTAAGGGTTAGGATACGTGCCTCTCACGCACGACATAGGGGTTCGAATCCCCTATCCACTACCAAGAGCGACTGTAACAGTCGCTTTTTTTATTACTGACTCTCCGGAGCAACGGGACAAGGGGAGGAGAACCCCATTCGAACAAACGGAGCAGCGAGACCCGGACGAACTCCGTTCGAGCCGCCGAGTCGTGACGTTTGAAGACAGGCGAAGCGAAATCAATTCCCTATCCACTACCGAAAACAACTGTAACAGGTCACTTTTTATTTTGCACTCCACGGCTCCGGTACAAAGACCGGGAATCCCGATTCGAACCGGATGCGCAACGGAGCAATGCAAAGACCGTTTATCTCGACGCAAGGCAGCGGCTCCCGATATAGAAGAAGCACACCTTGCCGTCCTTCGCCCACAACTCCTGCCCAAAAGTCGCCGAAATTAAAAACATTCCGAAATCCGATCGGCAAAAATCATAAATTTAAGATTAATGACCTGCACAAGCAATATTTCAGTTCAAACCGCTATCTTTGCAAGCGGATTAAATACATAATATATTTTTCGCATGCCCACCGTTTCGGTCATTGTTCCCAACTACTGTCATGCTCCCTATCTCGAGCAGCGTATCGAAAGTATTCTGCAACAAACGTTTCAGGACTTCGAACTGATTCTGCTCGACGATTGTTCGACAGACGGCAGCCGTGAAATTCTCGAACGATACCGCAATCACCCCAAAGTTTCCGGCATTTTCTATAATGAACGGAACAGCGGATCACCTTTCAAACAGTGGAAAAAGGGGTTGTCGAAAGCCACGGGCGATTACGTGTGGATCGCCGAAAGCGACGACTTTTCCTCTCCCTGTTTTCTGGAACGGTGCGTCCGGATTCTCGACACCCGTCCGGATTGCAGCATAGTTTTCACCAGCAGCTATATCGTCGATTCCCACTCCCGGACCATACGGGAGGAGGCGCCCGTCAAATATCCCAAACACAAACAGATCCGATTCGGCAGCCGTTTCTTCCTCTACCGTTTTCTCTGCCCGAGGAACACCATCTACAACGCAGGAATGGCACTGGTGCGGCGCAGTGCGCTCCCTGCGGACGACAATTACACCCAATACCGTTATTGCGGCGACTGGCTGTTCTGGATACAGATCGTATCGGGGGGGGGGGAAATGTCGTCTATCTTGCCGAACCCCTCAACTACTACCGGGTACATGACAGCAACACCACCGCAGAATCGATCGTCACGGGACGCAAGCACATCGAAACGCTCCGCATCCTCGAAGAAACCTTCCGACTCATAGACCCGCCCCTGATCTGCCGCCTCTCGATCGCGGGCAAACACCTGCTGCGGATCCGCAAAGCCGCCGGCAGCCACTGGAACGAGGAGCCCTATCTCTCGGTCCGCCTCGCCTGGCGGGAGCGCTACCGTCATCCCCGGATGATAATGTTCTGGCACAAGGTGTTCAAAGATCTTCCCCGCAGTTTCTCCCGCTAAATTCGCCGGGAATCGATCCGGCAACGACCGGACAGCCCTCTAAAAATACCGCATTGGAGCGATACTTCCCATTTCCGGATGCAAATTGCACCGGAAATGGGAAAAAAGAGTTATTTTTGTAAGGTTTAACCTTTACCCCGACACAAATGCTCATCACCGTCATCGTTCCGATTTACAACATGGAAGCCTACTTGTGCACCAGCCTGGACCGCCTGTTGCAGCAAAGTTTCCAGGATTACGAAATCCTGCTCATCGACGACGGCAGCAAGGACTCCTCGGGCGAAATCTGCGACCGCTATGCCAGGGAACACTCCCGGATCCGGGTCGTCCACAAACCCAACGGAGGATTGAGCACGGCCCGCAACGCGGGTATCGAACACGCCCGGGGCGAATACCTGACCTTCTGCGATCCCGACGACTGGGTCGATGCAGACTACCTGCAACAATTCGTCGAAGCAGGCATGGACGAACATACGCTGCCCGTGACAGGCATCCTGCAACACCGGGAAGGCAAATCGGACCGGCGGCTGACAGCGCCTGCCATGGACGTACAGGGCCAAGCCTGCACGGAAGCCATCGTCGCCCTGCGGCGGCACGACATGCTGGGATTCACCGTCAATAAATTGCTGGTCAAACGGATCATCGACGAGAACGGGCTCCGCTTCATCGAGGGGCTCTCGCACCGGGAAGACGAAATCTTCCTCCTGCAATACATTCCCCACGTTTCGCGCATCGTCATCAACGAAAAAACGCCCTACCACTACCGAGTCCTCGGCAGCGGCCTCTCCAAAAAACGCAAGCCGACGGAGCTGATTCTCCGTGTTTCCCGCCAGCTACACGACCTTTTCCTACAGGCCGCACCTACCCCGGAAGGGCGTTATGTCGCAGCCCGCATCCGGTTACAACAATGCTGCGAAGCGGTCGCGGCGTCGAAAACGAACGAGGAGCTGCATATTGCCGCGAAAGCGGCCCGCAATGCCCGCAAAGAGTATCTTTCGACCTTCGACCCCGCGTTTCTCACCGACCGCCGGGATCGGAAAGTCGCAGCCCGCAGCCGGTGGGTCTTCGCCCTCGGAGCTCTCTCCGGCAGGCTGCTTCGACGCCTTACCCAATTGATTCACATATAAACCCGCTGCATCATGTCGAAATACGATTACCTGATCGTCGGAGCCGGACTTTTCGGCGCAGTCGCAGCTTACCGGGCCGCACGGTCCGGTAAGAAAGCGCTGGTCATCGACCGACGGCCCCACACGGGCGGAAACGCTTACTGCGAGGAGCGCGAAGGCATCCGCGTCCACAAATACGGCGCCCACATCTTCCACACCTCCAACCGCGAAGTGTGGGAGTTCGTGAACCGCTTCGTCGAATTCAACAACTACATCAACTCCCCGGTGGCCAACTACAAGGGCAAGCTCTACAACCTGCCTTTCAACATGAACACTTTTTACGCCATGTGGGGCGTTACCACGCCCGCCCAGGCAGCGGAGATGATCGACCGTCAGCGTCACGAAGCAGGCATTTCGCAGCCCCGCAACCTCGAAGAACAGGCCATCTCGCTGGTCGGCATCGACATCTACGAACGGCTCGTGAAAGGTTACACCGAAAAACAGTGGGGACGCGACGCCACCCAACTGCCGGCATTCATCATCAAACGCCTGCCGGTGCGCTTCACCTTCGACAACAACTACTTCAACGACCGCTGGCAGGGTATCCCCATCGGCGGCTACAACAAACTCGTGGACGGATTGCTCGCAGGCGTCGAGGTGCGCTGCGACACCGATTTCTTCGCCGACCGCACGCACTGGGAAAGCCTCTGCGACCGCATCGTTTTCACGGGCCGCATCGACGAATACTACGATTTCCGACTCGGAGAGCTGGAGTACCGCTCGCTGCGCTTCGAACACGAAACGCTCGACCGACCCAACTATCAGGGCGTCGCCGTAATGAATTTCACCGAGCGCGAAATCCCCTACACCCGGATCATCGAACACAAGCATTTCGAACCGGGCGGCGATCAGCCCCGCACGATCATTACCCGGGAATACCCGGCCCCGTACGAACATGGAGCCGAGCCCTACTACCCCGTCAATGACCAGCGCAACACGAAACTTTACGAAAGCTACAAGGCGTTGGCCAACCGGGACCGGAAAGTCATCTTCGGCGGCCGACTCGGAGAATACCGCTACTACGACATGGACAAAGTGATCGAAAGCGCTCTCAAACTCACCCTTTAGAAAAATGAGCAAAACCGTCATCCTGGTCTGCGCCCACAAGCAGGACGCATGCCTCAAAACCCCGCCCTACCAGCCCGTTCAGGTCGGACGAGCCATTTCGCAAACGGAACTTCCGTTCGCCGTCGGCGACGACACGGGCGACAACATCAGCGACCGCAACCGCCACTACTGCGAACTCACGGCCCACTACTGGGCCTGGAAAAACCTGCACGACGCAGACTACATCGGGTTGAACCACTATCGCCGCTATTTCGACTTCGAGGGCGGTTCGGTCTGCTCGCTGCGGACGGTTCGCTCGGAAGCCTTCTTCTCGGCACCGCATCCGGTCCCCGACTTCGACCGCCTCTTCAGCCGCTGCGATATCGTCATGGCCCGGCCGAAGATCTATCCCTACAACCTCTACACGGATTATTGCAAGTGCCACATCGAAAGCGACCTGCTGACCGCACGGCAGGTGATCGCAGAAAAATATCCGGCCTACCTGCCGGATTTCGATCGGGTGTTCTTCCGCAACAACCGCCTCTCGCATTTCAACATGTTCGTCCTGCCGCGCGAGCGGTTCGAGGCTTACTCGGCATGGCTGTTCGATATTCTGTTCGAGGTGGAACGGCGGATCGAGATTCAGGACGACCCCGTGCAGGGACGCGTGATGGGATATTTGAGCGAACGGTTGCTCTCGGTATGGGTCCGGCACAACCGGCTGAAGATTTGCTACAAAACCGTTCTGATGGTCAATGACCAGAAGCGGAAAGGGCTGGGCAAGCACCTTTTCCATACGACGGTCAATACTCTGGCGTACTGGATCACTTATCCGCTGCGGCGCCGCTCGCCGCGTCGGGCAGCGGAATAATCTGCTGCCAGAAGCGCCACATCCGGGGCTTCGACCAACTATGGCACCCCATCGGCAGGCGACTGCCGCACAAGCGGTAGCAATAGCGGGGATTGGTGTCGAACGCAAACCGCAGCGCCTCCTCCTGCGAAGGATAACGAAACCCTTCGGGAACGACGGCCCAGAAAACATCCTCGTTGCCCAGGTGGTTGCCCATCGAACAAAACCGCTCGATCTCGTCGCCGTATTTTTCGCACGCGGCCCGAAAACTCTCCACGCGGCGAAGCGAAAGACCTCCGTTTCCGATCTTCCCGTAGAGCGACTGCCGGATCATCCGGCCCGCCCGCTCTGCGCGGCGAAGCCTCCACCGCAGGTATTGCTTCAGAATCGGCAGATCATACACTTTGCGGCGGACCCAGGGAGCGGCCACACAGTCGTATCCCCTGCGGCACCAGTCGGCGAGTTCGTCCCGGAAAATCCAGGCGTCGGTATGGCAGATCAGGAGATATTCGTAATCGCGGAACAACTCGTAGAATCCGGCCGAAAGCATCATCCGGTTGTATCCCGCAATCCCGTTCCTGCGGCCCAGCCATTCGTCCGACACCTCCCGAACCGGCAGTCCGGAGACCTCACGCCGAATCGCCGAGCAATCCATACCGCAGGGAACCAATAATTCGACCGGATAATTTTCCTGCAGCACCCTAACAGTCTGCCTCAACGACGCCCGTTCCCAGACGGTCAATTCCGGCCGGTAAACAGGAACGACGACCACCACTTCCTTCTTATCCATACGCTATTTTTTCATCCGGTTCACTACACTGATCGAAAGCCGGATATTCCAACGATTACATTCATTCCGACGTTTTGCAACACCAAACTCCAACCGGGAACTTGCCATAAAGATAGATAATTTTCCCCGAAATTCGATTATATTCTTCGAACAATCATACACTCTCATAATAATTAGGAGGGCTCCTCCCGCACCCGATTCCCATCGAATAGTCGAAATCTATCCTAACGGAACACATTATTTTTACTATCTTTGTAGAAGATAGGATGCGGTTCGGCAATCTTGCGTGCAACCCGCACGATTGCACTCACCTTTCGCTATCTTTGAATAAACATCGGCTCAATAGATCCCAACCATTATCTTCGATAATCATGAAATATACATTATTCTGCATTGCATTTATTTGCAGCTTATGCTGTTACAATTCCAACAGTTATGCTCAGGAACGACCTACGGTCCCGTCCTCGGTCAATACGGTCGAAGACAAAGTGTACGCTTTGAGCCTGTTATGGTCCGAAATAAAATACAATTTCGTGCATATCGACCAAGTAAATTTCGATATAGACAGCCTGTATCGCGCGACGATGCGCCGGGTGCTGAAAACGGAGAACGATCAGGATTTTTACAAAGAAATCGACCGCTTTCTCGTAAAATTCAAAGACGGGCATACGGAATTGGTAATCAGGCCGGAATCGGGAGAAGAGAACACGGATTATCCCCGCTACGGCACGGCTCTGTTCGGGGATAAATTTTACTTTACTTCGTATCGGCTCCACAGCGATACGGACTCTCTGTTGCTCGGCGCCGAAATCGTGGAAATAGAGGGAATCCCGACGACGGAATACGTCGAAAAATACGTGCTGCCCGATATCACCGGCTCGACGCCGACTTACAACCTAAAAGTAGCCGGAGCACTTCTTTTGAATGGAAAGGTACATACCCGTATAAAAGGGAAAGCATTGACCCGGGCCGGAAAGATCGTGAATTTCGATGTTATCCGCGATGGAGAATCTACCCGTACTCCCGACGAACAATGGTGGGAACCGAAATCCGAGCGTAAAAGAAACTGGCGGGACAAAATCGCATTGAATTGGGAAAACGATATCGCAATCGTTTCGATCGACAAATTTTGGCCGGAAGAAGAGATGTGCCACAAAATCGACAGCATCATGCAGATCGTCCGGAAAGAGAATCCGGCAGGACTCGTAATCGATTTACGAAATAACGGCGGAGGATCCACGAACGTCGCACAACACCTTCAGATGTACCTTACCGATGCCGATTCCCTTCGGACATTCGGCTGGCAGACCCGGAAAAACCTGGGTTACGGACGGGCGCAGGGAAATTACCGCGAAGAATACGAAGATTATTTCGAATACACCGCATACGAAACATATCCGCCGGAGATCTATGTCCGGGACAAGGCAATCGAGCCGATCGCGTGTCCTGTCGTTATCCTTATGGGAACCTATTCGTTCTCAGCTTGCGAAGACTTTTTGGTTTGCATCAGCGAGATGCCCGGACATCCGTTGCTTATCGGAGAAGAAACAGCAGGCTCAACCGGAGCTCCGTTGGTGATTTATCTTCCTCACGGCGCTGTCGCGCGTATTTGTACTTTGCGGGAGCTCTATCCGTATAGCCTCAAACCTTTCGTAGGAAAGGGCGTAACACCCGACATCGAGGTAAAGCCTACGATAGACGATTATTTGGACGGGAAAGATCCCGTACTGTCGAAGGCATTGGAGGTGTTGAACGATCATTAACTTTTAATCCGGGGTTTCCTTCTGGCCCCGGATTTTTATTTCGTAGAAGACTCCCCGTTAAAATAAACGAGGAACAAAGCGCAAGCAAGACCGCCCTCTACTTTATGTAATTTACAACGGCATCGGCGATACGCTCGCCATCGAGCGCCGCAGAGATGATTCCGCCGGCATACCCGGCCCCTTCGCCCGCAGGGAAAAGCCCGGCGACCTCGGGGTGCATCAGCGTCTGCGCATCACGCGGAATGCGCACGGGGGTCGAGGTGCGGGACTCGACGCCCACGACCAACGCTTCATTGGTCAGGAATCCCCGCATCCGCCGCCCGAAAGTGGCGATACCCGCCCGCAGGGAAGAGGCGATAAATCCGGGCATCCACTTATCCAGCCGGGAAGGCACAACGCCCGGTATATACGAGGTCCGGGGCAGCGAACCGCTCGCACGTCCCGCCACGAAATCGGCGACACGCTGGGCCGGAGCGATCTGATGCTCGCCGCCGTATTGCCGGGCCAGCCGCTCGAACTGCTGCTGGAATTTCAGCCCGGCCAGCTCGCCCCACTCTGCCCGCAGATGCTCGAAATCCGCAAGCCGCACCTCGGTCACCAAACCGGAATTGGCGAAAACGGAGTTCCGGACGCTGGGCGACATACCGTTCACCACCGATTCGGCCGCATCGGTCATCGCCGGAACGATGAATCCCCCGGGGCACATACAGAACGAATAGACGCCACGCCCACCCTCCTGGCTGACCAACGAATAGGAGGCCGCAGGCAGATACTCTCCCCGCGACTCGCAGTGGTACTGTATCGAGTCGATAAGCGCCTGCGGATGTTCGATCCGCACGCCCATCGCAAAAGGCTTGGCTTCCAGACGCACGCCCCGCCGGTGCAGCAACTCGTAAATATCCCGGGCCGAATGTCCCGTAGCAAGAACCACAGCCGCTCCTTCATAAAGGGTATCTCCGACCCACACCCCTTTTACGCGATCGTCGTGCAATTCGACATCGGTAACCCGCGCATCGAAAACGAACGATCCGCCGGCTTCGAGAATCGTCCGCCGGATATTGGAGATCACCCTCGGCAGTTTATCCGTTCCGATATGGGGATGGGATTCGTAAAGAATTTCGGGCGTGGCGCCGTGAAAAACCAGCGTTTGCAGCGCCTTGTTGTAGTCGCCCCGCTTCTTGCTGCGGGTGAAAAGTTTGCCGTCGGAGAATGTTCCGGCTCCGCCCTCGCCGAAAGCATAGTTCGAATCGGGATCGACCGCACCGTTGCGGTTGATCTGCGCGATGTCCCGCTTGCGGGCCGACACATCGCGTCCCCGTTCCAGAATCACCGGGCGATACCCCCGTTCGATCAGCCGCAGAGCCGTAAACAACCCCGCAGGGCCCGAACCGACGATCACGACCTCCGTACGCCCCGCAACCGACGGATAGTCGAAATGCACAGGTGCGGGCTGCGGTTCGCAATCGGCATAAACTTCGAGCGTAAGATTCACTTTGGGCTGCCGCTGCCGGGCATCGATCGACCGTCCGACGACCCGCACCAAAGCCACATCCTGCTCCGCGACACCCGCACGGCGAGCCGCCTGTTCAGTATAGTATTTTACGTCGGCAGCCTGCTTCGGAGTAAGAACCAGTGTCAGTTTATACGGCATAATCGATTGAAATAGTTTGCAAAAGTAACCAAAAATCGGCAAAATCGCCCGGCATCCATTCGAGAAAAAGGTTTTTTAGTTATATTTGTGATAGTATGAAGTATTTTATTTGACTATCAACGAATTACATTCAACTCGCATGAGAACGGGCAACGGATAAGAAAATGCCGGACTGTTCAGAATCACTATATTCCTCATGCTTTCAAATAACTCTTTGTTTCGATGCAAAGATAGCATTTTTTCTGAGAATACCGGAGTTTTCCGGGTACAAATTCATGATGAACCAATGAAATAACCTGTATCGGACATGACAGTCATACCGAAGCCGAGTTCCCCTAACTCACAGGCAAAGGTACCCCGTGTCCTGCTCGTACAAGCAAGGTCAAGCCCTCCGGGTGTCGTGGAAAAATCATCCTCGCCCGGAGGGCTTGCGGTATTTTTCCCGCCAACCTTGCATGTACGGGACACGGCCTTTCATAGCCTGTAGTTACGGGAACTCCGGCCCCGAAAAGCCGGACTAACAAAAAAATATAATTGTCATGCTACAACAGGCAACAAAGGAAAAGTACGGTATCGAGACACTCAAAGAACGGAATGTTTCATACGACCATGAACATGGACTGACACAGAAAGATGTGGATATGGCCAACAATCATGTGCAGCTTATCGAGCGGACACGCTCTGAAGTCACACCGCAAATCGGCGACAGGCTGGTATATGTAACCGAACATGGGGATTATTACGGGAACGCTCTTATTGATGGCAAAAGTACAAAGGAAGGATACCTATCCATATGCGAACAGCCCTATGTTCCTTTCGTGTGGGAAGAAGGCGGGAGCATCCGTCTGAGTGTCAGCGGCGGAGCGTTCCACTCCGTAAATCCGAAGGACATGAAATTCCTGAAATGGACGGAAGGAGCGTTCAAGGACTGGGGACACTGCGGTGCATGCGCCAACGGTTCGGTGACGTTCATTGCCAAAGTGCCTTTATGGTTCTATGCCGAACCCAATTCCAGGTATGGAGATTTCACGACAGAGACCTACCGGAAGTTTTACCTGAACAAAAGGGATGAATCGGAAAGCGGCAACCTCTATCAAGGCTTTGACATCGCTTTCCGGGATGAAGCCGAGTTCTGGCAGTTCCTGAAGGACTACGAAGGAACGGTGTTCAAGGGAAATTGGGAAAATCAAATCGTGTTATGGTGTTTCCGTCGGGAATATGTGTTTCTACCTTCCGCCGAGTGGAAAACGGTTGATGCCCCTGCCGAAGAACGGAGGCTCAACTTCCACCCCGAACAGGTCAAGATAGTCAAGGACATGGAAAAGCACATCACGTACTTCTACCGAATCAAACCAGATAATTTCTAACACTTAAAATCCAACAGATATGCAAACGACAGTGACCAAGGCCGGTAACGCTCCCGACCTGCTTTCCGGTATCCTGAGCGTACAAGTGAGAAACGAGGACAAGATTACGGAACAAGACCGGCTCTATTGCCAGATGCAGCAAGAACTGCTTTACAAGACACTCGACCAGATTGACCGTTGGTACGCCGTCTTCAAGGAGGAGGCAGAACAGTATCAAGCCGAGCGCAAGTTCCATTACGAGGAGAACGGCAAGGTGTCCATGCGGGATTTCTATACTTACCATAACAACAGGGACGACTATTCTCACAACGAGTTCAAGCCGTTCGACCTGATCAATGACCTGGTGGATAAGAACCGCAACGCCAACGCGAACTTTGCGGGCCGCATCATTTCTTATTTCAACAGGACTTACAACGTGTCGGTCCCTGAATATAAAATAGACGAAAAGACCCTTCAGATGGGCTCCCGTCCTGTCTATGGGACATATGTAGATGTGGTTATCGAACACCTGGGTGGCAAGAGTTTCCGGGAAACGGCGGTGGAGGAACTTCTTGCCAGGGTTGCCAGAGTCGTCAAACCTTCCTGCTGGAGTAAAGTCAAGACGGAGCTGAAGAAGGACAGGATTGTATTTCCCGAAATCATCCGTTTCGACGATTATTACATACAATACAACAACAGGTGCAAAATCAGTTACAACTATGGCGGGGATTTGGAAACCCTGTGCGCCGGCATCGCCTACGGTGCGGACGACATACTGAACGGGAATTCAAAGATGATCATCCGTTTCGATGACAACGATGTTTCCGTCACTGACTGGTACGACCTCACGACCACCAATGCCGAGCAGATCCGGTTCTACAAGAACGGACGCATCGATGTCCGGTTCAAGGACAGCGCGGCAGCTGGGAACTGCTTCAAACGTCTCCGGCTGGATGAAATCACTCAAAGAGAGAACTGACCATGAGAAGAATCCCACAACACCCCGTAAGCCGATCCTTGCGGGGTGTTTTCATTTTCAACGATAAACAGATAAAGCCATGTATGCCATCATCCCCCAACAGATCCCGCAAGGTATGCGTGCCGAGGTCAACGAAAAGATACTTTTCGCCATAGACTCCGGCAAGGACCTCATTCCGGCGGAGAGCATCTACAACTGCTACACCGGCATCGGAGGACTGCACAACCTCAAGCAGTCCGATTTTGCCAATTACCACGAGTACGCCGAAGCGAAGAAGGAATCCGAGATGGGACAGTTCTTCACCCCGCATGAAGTATGCCGGGACATGGCGGATATGCTTTCTCCCACCTCCTCGGAAATGATACTTGACATGTGCTGCGGCATGGGCAATTTCTTCAACCACCTGCCCAACCTGCATAACGCCTACGGCTTCGACATAGACGGCAAGGCCGTTTCCGTGGCACGATACCTCTATCCTGACGCGCATATCGAGAAATGCGACCTCCGGCAATACTATCCGGAACAACGCTTCGATATTGTCATCGGCAATCCTCCTTTCAACCTGAAGTTCGACTACAAACTGTCGCAGGAATACTATATGGACAAGGCTTATGATGTGCTTAATCCGGCAGGAATCCTGATGATAATCGTGCCTGGCTCTTTCATGCAGAGCGGATTCTGGGAAAAGACACGGATAGCCGGCATAAACAGTAATTTCTCCTTTGTCGGTCAGACGAAGCTGGCCCCGTCAGCCTTTGCTGCAACCGGAGTCCATGATTTCAATACGAAGATTATGGTATTTCTCCGTAAATCGGTCCACATCGGGATGCGGGCTTACAGCGCGGAGGAATTCATAACGGTGGAAGAATTGAAAAAACGCATCGGCGGGGCAAGGGCTATGAAACACCGGTTGCGTTTCGACCTGATGCGCGAGACCAACAGGATCGACAAGGAAGAGCTTGAACTGTTCGAGTACAGACTTGCCAAGTACATGTACGAGTTGAAGGTACACGCCAAGTTGAACAGGTATATCGGCAAGACGGAGGCTTTGGTCACGAAATTCCGCAACCAGAAACCGCCCGGGAACGCCACACGGGAACAGGTGAACCAATGGGAGAAGAACAAGCTGACCCCGAAGAAAGTGCTTGCTGTCATCCGCAGGTACATCACCTCGCAAAATACTGTACCTCGCAAGGAAGTGGCGTTGGTGAAGACCTCATACGGATTCAAACTGAAACAATATGCGCCGCGTCTGTTGGACAAAGTTCCGCACAAGGCGGCAAGTATCAACGACCTCGTGCTGGAGCGTGCCGAACTGCCCATGCCGGAAGTGCCGACAGAAAAGAACATGCGCCAAATCCGTGGGGCGTAGAAACTGATACGGCGCAAGCGGAGAGAGTATGAAATGCAGGACCGGCAGTTCCCGGAGATGGAGGAAGATGACAGGCTGAAAGAATACCTTGACCGCACGACCTTCATCAACAAGGACGGTGACGTATGTGAGTTCACCACGCTCCAGAAACACGACCTTAACCTTGTCCTGCAGAAACGCTATGCGCTGCTGAACTGGCAGCAAGGCTCGGGCAAGACGGCCGCCGTGTACCACCGCGCTAAGTACCTGCTCAAATACCGCAAGGTACGGAATGCCGTCATACTGGCTCCCGCCATCGCCACCAACATGACATGGATACCCTTCCTCTCAATGAACAGGGAACAGTTCCGTGTGGCAAGGTGCAATGCCGACCTGGAAACGGTGCCGGAAGGCGTGTTCCTCATCCTCTCCACCTCCATGCTCAGCAAGCTGAAACGGGGGCTGGCAAGGTTTGTCAAGCGCACCTCAAGAAAACTGTGCCTCGTTTTCGACGAGTCGGACGAGATAACCAACCCGTCGTCACAGCGGACAAGGCATATCCTCTGCCTCTTCCGCCGTCTCAGGTACAAGATACTCGACACCGGCACGACCACCCGCAACAATATCGCGGAACTGTACAGCCAGTTCGAACTGCTCTATAACAACTCCGTCAATATGATTTGTTGGAGCGGCCGGGTGTACCACGATAACAAGGACAAGGAGATAGAGGAAGACACAAATCCCCATTACGGCGAACCGTTCTCGGCTTTCAGGGGGCATGTGCTTTTCCGTGCCTGCCATTGTCCGGGAAAATCCACCGTCTTCGGCATTGAGAAACAGAACCAGGATGTCTATAACAAGGAGGAACTGGCAGAGCTTATCGGCAAGACCGTCATCACCCGCAAGTTCAGGGATTTCGCGGGCGAGAAATACAGGATACGGACACATACCGTCAGCCCGTCCGACGGCGAGCGTGAGGTTTACCGTGTCATCATCGAGGAGTTCTGCCGCATCTGCGAGCTGTATTACAACAGCACGGGTGACACGAAGAAGGATGCCGGTCTCCGGCTTATGCGCCAGATCAAGCTGCTCATCAAGGCCTGTTCCGTCCCCCACCTGATAGAGGGCTATTCCGGCGACGGAATTCCGAACAAGACAAAGTATATCGAAAGGCTGGTGCGGAAGATACCCGGCAAGGTGGCTGTCGGTTGCACGTCCATAGCCGCATTCGACCTTTACGAGAAGCGTCTCCGCGAATGTTTCCCGGAGCGTCCTGTATTCGTGGTCAAGGGAGACGTGGCGTTCAAGAAACGACAAAGCGTTGTGACGGAGTTCGATTCCACCGTCAACGGCATACTGGTCTGCACGCAGCAGAGCCTGAGCAGTTCGGTGAACATACCCACCTGCAACGACGTGATACTGGAATCCCTGCAATGGAACATCCCGAAGATGGAACAGTTCTATTTCCGATTTATCCGTCTTGACTCCAAAGAGCAGAAGGACGTGCATTATGTCACCTATAAGGATTCCGTGGAGCAGAACCTAATGGCGCTGGTACTTACGAAGGAACGGCTGAACGAGTTCATCAAGACGGGTGAGGTCAAGGAACAGTCCGAGATCTTCGAGGAGTTCGACGTCACCATGTCCGTCATCGAGAGCCTGCTGGTAAGGGAGTGCGACAGCGAAGGCAGGATACACATCAGCTGGGGAAGCCAGCGCATAATGAATTGAAAAAAGGGAAAACTAATGGGAAACCGCAGATTCCATTCCACAGGCAAAGGTAGCCCACCCCCTTACCGGCAGGGCAAGGTCAGGCCGCAGGCGGTTTTCGGGGAAATCATCCTCGCCGGGGGCTCCGGTATTTCCCCGAAAAACCCTGCGCTGCCGGGGTGCGGACCTTTTGGAGCCTGTGGAATGAAATCCCCGGTTCCAATCATTAACTGATAAATGAAGAATTATGGACTTGAATCAAGCGGAAGTGGCAGTGACCACGCAGCATCTCATAGACACAAGGCAGGAGAAGGACAACTGGTTGCAGATGTCTGACTTCGGCGACATGGGGGAATTCCTGTGCACCTGTTCCGAACTGTTCGCCGAAGAGGAGACACCGGAATACAGGTACATGAAATGGGAGGACATTCCGGACTCACTCATCAACATGGAATGGCTGTGCCCCAACTTTTTTGAGATACGGGAAGCGATGGAACAGCTGGAAGAACCCGACAAGGATTGTTTCTTCGACTGGTGTGACCGCTACGGGCATGACATAAGCACGGAAGATGCACACCTGCTGGTGGCGCATTACATCGAACTTTTCGGGAACACGGCCTATACCGGTGATGAGCCATGCCCGGACAGCGGGGATGACAGCCTGCCGTACTACCCGGGCATATCAAGCAATTACTTCGACACGGGCATTCCCCACTTCGAGGTATTCGATGACAATTACGATTAAAACATATACAGGATGGAAATCAACTTCAAAGGACCGGTAATGCCGGTTGACCCCTACTCGCAAATGGCGTTCGTGGAGATCCTGAACATTCTCCTGACGGCAAGGCACATCGTGGATGTGAACAGGTTCCTGATAAACAGGAATACCAATCCGCAATTCGGCTCGCTGTCAGGATATTTCAGGTGGTCGTTCTCCGGCAACCACTTCACGCTGTGGCAACGTATGGAATACAATTCCCCTGTCTGCTTCAGCCGGCGCATATTCAGCATCCATTTCGGGATACTGGCAAGCCGCAACAGGGAACGGAATAAAGACAGTCTGACACTAAACTGAACAGGATATGGACACCATAACGATAAGCAACAGGGAAATCGCGCTGATGGCTTTCGACAGGCTCCGCAAGGACGACAGGAAGGATTCCGCGCTGAAACTTGCCCGATGTATGCTGCATGGCACAAGCATATCCCTCGGCATAGGTGATATCGACTGGGAGATAGACAGGGCGATACAGCAGTGCGGAGGAGTGCCAAGAACAGGATACAGATACACGGCTTATTTCCACTTCAACCGGAATACGGAAATGGCAAAGGAAATATACGACAAGATCGTGAAGGAACTATATGGTTAGGAAACACACGGAGGCGGCTTGAAGGCCGCTTCTGTCATTTATAACGGTATGTACGGGAAAAGGAACCCTGCCGTACACAGGTAACAGAAATGGATGAACAGAAAACATTGACATTGGATTTCATCAAATCCCTGATGGAACCGGCCTATACGCTGGTATGGACGGACTATGATGACAATCTTGACAACCACCGCGGCCTGATTCAAAAATGCCTTGACAGCAAGAGCCGTGAGCATTTGTGGGAAGAGGCAGACGTGTGGTACAGCGATGCCGAATGGGAGGCTGTCCGTGGAATCATCGCGAAACTGAAAGAGGAATGTACCGTCTTTAATGACTTTGACGAAGAGGATGTGGATGACTTCTTCGATGAGCACGAAGATGAAATCCGTGACGAGATTTACAGCCGAAATGATTCGGATGTGATAAAGGAGCTGATAATGCATACGGACGACATCCCCATCCGGGTGGAGATGCTTTCCAACTATGACTGCATCAACTCCCACTGGTTTGAATCGCAGGGCGGTTACAGGTACGAGGAGTCCTATTTCGGGGACATGGTGGACAGCCTGAACCTCAATCCGGCGAGAGTAAAGAAAATCCTGACAAAGCACGGCTACAAGGCCTACGGGCGTTTCCCGAACCGTAAAAACCGGAACGGCAGGGAGCAGGTCTCATACGAACAGTTCTATGAGGAGCTTATCAATTCCTGCTGCGGGGCAAACCTGCTGACCTATATAGGCAGGGTGAACCTGAAAGAACTGTATGAAGCCGGCTTTTCATTGGAAGAGGTCGTTATCCCCAAAGGCAACTGTTGCGGACTTTTCAGTTCAACATATGGCGGCGGAAGCCTGCTTGAAATGGAACTGAAGAAAGACGTAAGGCTGAAATTGGAAGTGAAAGACTATCACGGTTTCCGTTTCCGGCTGGATGACGAACGTTCCAAGTATGAATGCTCCATCCGGCATGTGTACGGGGTGGATGACTCCTTTTTCGGTGAGAGGATAAGCCTTGTCGCCTCATAAAATCAAGTATCCACCATTAAAATCATAAAGTCATGGAAAAGAAATATGTCATCATCCTCTCCGAAGGAAAGGAATACCTGTGCTGTCACGAAGACGGCTGCTATTATGATGTATCCTGCCCGATGCGGTCATTTACTGAAGGCGAAGAAGATTTCGAAATCATGGATTCCGGTCAGAACCGGCATGGCAAGACATATCCATACCATAAAAGAAAATTGAAACTTGTCCCTGGGTTTTATCCGAATGGCTGGCTTGCCTTGAGCCTGGAAGTACCGAAGACCGGGGAAGCTTATACGGTACTGACCGTCAATCTGGAGGACTTTCCGGCCTTCGGGATTCCCGACAAGGCATTTGTTGACATCAACAACAATCCGGAAGCGATGGACTTTCTCATAAGATACAATCTTGCCGAAGATACGGGTTACAGGCGCAGGAGCGGATGGGTGGAATACCCGATGGTAAAACTGAACCTTCCCGAACTGTACCGGATATCACCGGCATACTTCGAGGAATCAGGACAACAATCAATCATGTAACATCAACAATCAACAACCCAATTATAGGAGTATGGCAAAATATGAAGTAAGGGTAAGATACGCCTTCGAGGGCACTTACATGGTAGCGGCAGGGAACCGCGAAGAAGCAAAAAGAATGGTAGAGGAAGACTGCGGTCTGGTACTGGGCGGCAATATCCACACGACACGCGATGATGACGAGGTAACGGACTGGAACTTCGGCATCCATCCCGAATCGCAGATACTCTCGATCAAGGAAACGGGCAGGAAAGCCCGGGCAAAATACATCGCGATGAATTTCAGCGACCGGATTGAGGAACTACGTAATGGCATCATTGAAGCGATACGGCAGTTGCTTCAGGCGCACTCACTGGCGGAACTTGCCTTTACGAACCGGGAAGATGACCCGGTATGGATAATCTGGTTCGGGAAAAACGGAGACCCGTATGAATGCCGGGTAACGGGTGTCCGGATAATGGAGGGCAGCCTGACCGTCATTGCCGAAGAGAAAGAAAGCGGTGATGAGGTGGAATGCTACGGCCCGTTTGAACTCGGCGCAAGGAATATAGACTGGCTCCATGAAATGTACGATGCTGCATGGCGGCAATTGGAAGAGACAAAAGATGTTGAACCCAAAACGGAAGAACCATGAAATATCAGGCGGAAAATGCAGTCTCCAGTTTCTTCTACTACATGTGGAACGCCTGGAGCAAGGAAGAATGCAAGGTAGTATTTGGAGATATGTACCGGCACTTTTGGGATAAATGGTCCGTGTCGGCAGACAATGCCATTTTCGGTGCCGCGGAACGGTTCTTTGCCGGATTGTCGGAGAACTATCAGAAGTTACTTGTTGAACGTGCCGTTACGCTTTATGACGGCAGGGCTTTCCGAAAAGAACCGGACGATTCCGACATCCTTGTATGCAAAGAATGCGGCTCACGGCAGTTGGAAATTCAAGTATGGATAAACGCCAACACGGATGAACGTATCAGCTATGTGTATGATGACAATGACGGGCACTGGTGTGACGGCAAATGGTGTGAAGAATGCGTTGACCAGACCTTTTTCTGTACCAAAGCGGAATTCACACAAAAGATGCAGTCCTGGTGGGAGTCATGTGGTCTTGAGTCAAAAGAACAAATCACAGGGTTGAAAGTCTGTGACTGTCCGCCTGCCGAAAGTCCGCAGACATTTGTCGATGCGGCAGGCCGGTGGTGGAACAGCCGGGACTACGAATATAAACGGGAAATCTATAATAAACATACCTCAAACAACGAATGATATGCAGACAAACATCATTGAACTGATAAGTAACTCATGCGGTTGCAGTCAGACGGAAGCGCAGGAATACCTGGATTCCGAAATCAGATACCTGCGTGAATTGCAGGAAGCGGATGACTTGAGGGGAGACGACATCGGGATGGCGTGCAGCAACCTCGGGCTTGACCTTGATTATCAGGAATATTTTATCAACCGCCTCGCAGGGGCATAAAGACTTATGGCTATGGCTTATTTTCAGAACATACACAGCATGGCGGATCTGAAGAAGGAATACCGCTGCCTGGCATTGCAGCACCATCCGGACAAGGGTGGTGACACTGCAATCATGCAACGGGTGAACACCGAGTTTGAAAAACTGTACGGGATATGGAAAGACAAACCGGATGTTTCAGCGGCTTCAACCGGATATGAACATGACTATCCGGGAGCCACGGCAAAGGAATACACCGAGTACGTGTATAACGAATACCGCTGGAAAGGCCGCAATTACAAGGGACAGCACG
>OHJJ01000314.1_pt1 | contig 28982 bp, 17 predicted proteins | sample 1568551 | NCBI WGS metagenome assembly OHJJ01 (sample SAMEA3879505, study PRJEB24766) | human gut metagenome | biome: human-associated habitat; feature: feces | place: USA | collected 1985/1987 | reverse complement strand
TTAGGACGCAAGATTTTCATTCTTGAAAGGGGGGTTCGATTCCCCCACGGGCTACCTTTTTTAAAGAGACAAAGTTTGACTTTGTCTCTTTTTTTGTTATACACCTCCGTTTGACTATTTTCACACTCCCTATACCTTCTAAGTTAATTATTTTCACTATATTTGTTAGCTTTTTTAGACAGACAGATAATTACAGATTTTAAACGATAAAGACTCATGAGTGAAGAAATTAAGAATACTTCCACAGAGTACTCTGCGGATAGTATTCAGGTACTTGAAGGGTTAGAGGCAGTGCGTAAGAGACCGTCCATGTATATTGGCGATACCAGCGAGAAAGGTCTCCACCATTTAGTATACGAAGTTGTTGACAACTCTATTGACGAAGCACTGGCCGGATTCTGTACCCAAGTTGACGTAGTGATAAACGAAGATAACTCCATCTCTGTTACAGACGATGGCCGTGGTATTCCGGTAGATATTCATGAGAAAGAAGGCGTGTCAGCGCTTGAAGTCGTATTGACCGTGCTCCATGCAGGAGGTAAATTCGACAAAGGCTCTTACAAGGTTTCAGGAGGTTTGCACGGCGTAGGTGTATCCTGTGTAAACGCACTTTCCACTTACCTGAGAGCAGAAGTCCGCCACGATGGAAAAGTCCACATGCAGGAATTCTCCTGTGGTAAGCCACTTCATTCTATCGAAGTGATCGGCGAGACAGATGTGACCGGTACAACCATCATGTTCAAACCGGACGGAAGTATCTTCTCCGTGACCGAGTATAAGTACGAGATTTTAGCTGCACGTCTGCGCGAGCTGGCATTCCTGAATGCAGGCATCATCACACTTAGCCTGACAGATAAACGCGTCGTAAAGGAAGACGGCAGCTACAAATCTGAAATATTCCGTTCGGAAGAAGGGTTGAAAGAATTCGTTCGCTACATCGACCGCTCCAAAGAGCAACTGATCCCGGATGTGATCCACATCGTTACGGAAAAGCAAGGTATTCCGGTCGAAGTCGCCATGACTTACAACACTTCATTCAACGAAAGCGTATTTTCGTATGTAAACGATATCAACACCATAGAAGGAGGTACTCACCTGGCCGGTTTCCGCCGCGGTTTGACCCGTACACTAAAAAAATATGCCGACGACTCCAAGCTGCTTGAAAAAGCAAAGGTTGAAATCTCCGGCGACGACTTCCGCGAAGGTCTGACAGCGGTCATCTCTATTAAAGTGGCAGAGCCACAGTTCGAAGGGCAGACCAAGACGAAGTTGGGAAACAACGAAGTAACCGGTGCCGTAGACCAGGCTATCGGCGAAGCATTGGGCTACTACCTGGAAGAACATCCTAAGGAAGCCAAGATAATCGTCGACAAAGTGATCCTTGCAGCCCAAGCACGCCAGGCTGCCCGCAAAGCTCGCGAACTGGTACAGCGCAAATCACCGATGACAGGCGGCGGTCTTCCCGGTAAGCTGGCCGACTGTTCTTCAAAGGACGCCGCACTTTGCGAGCTGTTCCTCGTCGAAGGAGACTCTGCAGGCGGTACAGCCAAGCAGGGACGCGACCGTAACTTCCAGGCCATCCTGCCGCTCCGCGGTAAGATCCTGAACGTCGAAAAGGCGATGGACCACAAGGTATTCGAAAGCGAAGAAATCCAGAATATCTTCCGCGCAATGGGTGTCACCATCGGTACCGAAGAAGATCCGAAAGAATTAAACCTGAGCAAACTGCGCTACCACAAAGTGATTATCATGACCGATGCCGATGTGGACGGAAGCCACATTGCCACCCTGATTCTTACTTTCTTCTTCCGCCGTATGCGTGCGCTGATCGAAAACGGATATGTCTATCTGGCCACTCCTCCTCTCTACCTGTGCAAGAAAGGCAAAGTGGAAGAATATTGCTGGACTGACCAACAACGTCAAGCATTCATCGACAAATATGGCGGCGGTAACGAAAACCAGATCCACACACAGCGATACAAAGGTTTGGGAGAAATGAACGACCACCAGTTGTGGGATACGACCATGAACCCGGAAAACCGTACGCTGAAACAGATCACGATCGACAGTGCTGCCGAAGCTGACCAGATATTCGCCATGCTGATGGGTGAAGATGTCGGCCCGCGCCGCGAATTCATCGAAGAAAATGCAACGTACGCAAACATCGATGCGTAAAGATTTATGATTTATAATTTATGATTTATGCACCGATAATAAATCATAAATTATAAATCATAATTCAGAAATTATAAATCATAAATCATAAATACATGAAGCTCCGTCGTCCGAATTTAGAGGCCATCTACAGGGAAGTAGATCATTATATTCCGAAAAAAGAAAATCTTCAACCTCCCCGTATAGGAATATCCGCCAATCGGAAAGACGGACTTTCCTGCATAGCAGAAACCTATGTACAGGCGGTACTGAAAGCTGGAGGTGCTCCGGTTCTGATCCCGGTCATTACGGATATCGAAGCGTTGACGGCAATAGTGAACGGGTTGGACGGGCTGGTCATGAGCGGTGGTGGCGATATCAACCCGCTTTACATGCAGGAAGAACCAATTCCCGCCTTGCAGGATGTTGATACCTATCGGGATGAATACGACCTGATACTGCTCCGCTTGGCGACCAACCGCCAGTTGCCGGTCATGGGAATATGCCGCGGCCACCAGATACTGAACGTCGCATTTGGCGGCAACGTATACCAGGATATCCATACCCAACACAATCAAAAGCTACTGAAACACAGCCAGACGCTTTCCCGCGAACAGGTTTCCCATTCCATCACACTGAACGAAGGCCCCTCTAAGCTCCGCACCATGCTGGACAGTGAAAAAGAACTTTTGGTCAACTCTTTTCATCACCAGGCAATCAAAGAGCCGGCTCCCGAATTTATCACTACGGCGACAGCTCCCGACGGGATCAACGAAGCGATGGAGCATCCAGAAAAAGAAATATTCAGTGTCCAGTGGCACCCCGAAGCGATGGCTGCCAATGACGATGAACAGATGTTGAAACTTTTCAAGCATCATGTCGAATCGTCCCGCCTGTTCAAAAAAGCCAAATACATCCACCACAGGAACGTGACGCTCGACTCCCATACCGACACTCCGATGATCTTTCCGGGTGAATTCAACATCGGGTTGAAAGAAGGCGGTAAGGTAAACCTCCCTTTCATGGAAGAGGGGCTGATTGACGCGACGATCATGGTTGCCTACATTCCGCAGGGACCGAGAGACGACGCTTCACTGCTGAAAGCGACGGACTTCGCCATGAACCGCCTGCAGGAAATACACCGGCAAATGGAGTTGAACCGTACACGCATGTGCATCGCCTACACGCCGCAGGAAGTCCACGTGCTGAAAGCTGCCGGAAAGAAAGCGATCATGTTAGGCGTGGAAAACGGATATGCGATAGGCAAGGACATCGAGAATATCACCCGTTTCCGGAAAATGGGAGTTTCCTATATCACTCTCTGCCACAACGGGAGCAACGACATATGCGACTCAGCAAGAGGAGACGCGGAATGGAACGGCCTCAGTCCTTTCGGGAAAGAAGTCGTCCGCAAAATGAATGAGACAGGGGTATTGGTCGATATCTCGCATGCCGCCGAAAGTACCTTTTATGACGCACTTGAAACAAGCACCTACCCGATCATCGCCTCCCATTCTTCTGCCCGCGCGCTTTGCAACCATCCGCGCAACCTGACGGACGAACAACTGAAGGCGCTCGCCGAACAAGGTGGCGTCACACAGATATGCCTCTACAAAGAATTCATCAACGAAGATGCCGAAAAAGCGTCCCTGAGCGATGCGATCCGTCATATCGACCATATCGTAGACCTGATCGGGATCAACCATGTCGGGATAGGTTCCGACTTTGACGGTGACGGCGAACTGATCGGCTGCCGGGCGAGCAATGAACTGATAAACATCACAATGCGTCTTCTAAAAGAAGGATATACAGAAAATGATATTGCTAAAATATGGGGAGGTAATCTGTTGCGCGTGATGAACAAAGCGCAATCCGCTCCCGATAACTCCTTATAAACGACAAGATATGACTAAACTGATTTTATTATTATTCTCCATGACCCTGTTCGCATGCGGTCAGAAAGGAACCAGCGAGACAACAGTTCCCGTAACGGAAGTAAAGAAAGCTCCAGCAACAACCGCCCCATTGTTTGATGCGGACAGTGCTTATGCTTATGTCGAAAAACAAGTATCATTCGGTTACCGCGTCCCGAACACGCCAGCTCATAAGGCTTGTGGCGATTACCTAGCATCCGAGCTGAAACGTTTCGGAGCACAAGTATACGAACAGGAAGCTACACTTACAGCTTACGACGGAACCCCATTGGAATCACGTAACATCATCGGTTCCTTCAATCCCGATAAAGACAAACGCATCCTGCTTTTCGCCCATTGGGACACGCGTCCTTATTCAGACCACGATCCCGACCCTGCCAACCATAAGAAACCGTTGGATGGGGCTGATGACGGTGCAAGCGGTGTAGGCGCCTTGTTGGAAATCGCCCGACAAATAGGAATGAAGGCTCCCGAAACAGGGGTAGACATCATCTTCTTTGATGCCGAAGACTACGGGACCCCCGAATTTGCTAAAGACAGGTACAACGACACGAGCGACACCTGGTGCCTCGGCAGTCGCTTCTGGGGGAAGAACCCGCACAAACCGGGCTACAAAGCCGAATTCGGTATTCTACTCGACATGGTCGGTGCCAAAGATGCGGTCTTCTATAAAGAATATATTTCGATGAAATATGCCGCCCGTTATGTGGATGAAGTATGGGAAGCGGCCCGTAACTTAGGATACGGCAAATATTTCATCAACGCAAACGGCGGAGGCGTGACAGACGACCATGAAGCAGTCATCGAAGAAACCGGTATTCCTTGCCTGGATATCATCAACTATGATCCGAACTCGGACAAAGGTTTCCGTGACCATTGGCATACGCAGAACGACAACATGAGCAATATAGACAAAAACGTACTGAAAGCCGTCGGCCAGACAGTACTCGAAGTTGTATATAACAGATAAAAGATAGAAAAGAAATGACAATCAATGAACTTCAAAACAACGTCATCGAAGAGTTTGCAGACTTCGACGACTGGATGGACAAGTATGCGTTACTGATAGACTTGGGTAACTCGCTTCCCCCTTTGGAGGAAAAGTATAAAACAGAGAGCAATCTGATCGAAGGCTGCCAGAGCCGTGTCTGGTTGCAGGCGGATTATGTGGATGGCAAGATCTTGTTTAAAGGCGAGAGTGATGCGGTTATCGTCAAAGGGATCGTCTCTTTGCTGATCAGCATCCTGTCCGACCACACCCCACAGGAAATACTGGATGCCGACCTTTATTTCATTGAAAAGATCGGCCTGAAAGAGCACCTCAGCCCTACCCGCTCGAACGGCCTGGTGGCAATGGTCAAGCAGATGCGCATGTACGCGCTGGCATTCCGTACTAAGGAACAGCAAGGGTGATCTTCAAAACACCTATGTTTAAAATCAAAAAGCTCTTTCTTTTTTTAGCAAAGACAAGCACATAATTCCGTAAACATCCCCATGTTGCCCTCCTTAACACCCGGATGTACCAACTCTCTACACCCGGATGTAAAGGATGGCAACATGGGGGTGTCCGGCAACTAAAGTACCGTGCCGGACAATAAAAACCGCCCGGTTTTACCTATTTTACTGCCGTTTTTGCATGTTATTTTTCTGTTTTTACTTCGCAAAGGTAATGTTCCTCCTACCTGCTAACTTTTCCAATCTTGTCAGCTTACAAATATTTCAGGCATCTTCATGAACGAGAAACAATCCCTCGAAATAACATCAAGGTGAAAGGCAAGCCGATATCAAGGCAAGATGGAAAGCCATTCCCGTATCGCATCAACGAGTACTTGGTTCTCGGCTGCTGTCTGTGCCGATATACGGATATAGGTTTCATCCAGGCTGCGGAAATTGGAGGCGTCGCGGATCAGCAGACCATGACGATCCCACAGATACTGTTTCAACCCAGCAGCCGTCCCTTTTTTCAGGCGGACCAGGAAGAAAGTTACGGATGTCGGTAATGCTTCCAAGTCGCCCAGTTCATTCAGCCGATCGATCAGGCTGGCTGTCTCGCGTTGCCATTCACGGATGGGCAGGATATATTGCTCCGGATGCGTCAAGATGTACTTGCCGGCTTCCACAGCGATTGCATTGACAGACCAGGGAATGATGTACCGGTTTATCTGCTCGACCTTATCCGGAGAAGCGATCAGGTAGCCGATACGGAGTCCCGGTATATTATGCGCTTTCGAAATAGATTGTATCAGGATCAGGTTCGGATGGTTGCAGACATCCGAAGGTTCCAACAACCTTTCCGTCGTGAAAGCGACGTATGCCTGATCGATGATAAAGACGGTCTGCCGGTTCGCCTCGATCAATGCCAGCAGTTCGGCCCGGCGGATCAGTCTGCCGTCCGGATTGTTCGGGTTACAGATCCAGCAGAAATCCTGTCCTTCCAGCGAGAGGCCGGACAGGTCGCACGAGGTCGGAAAGAAACTGACTTCATGCCCGTGCAGGCGGCAAGCATCTTCATACTCCGCAAAAGAGGGAACGGCAATAGCGGATTTCGCCCCTTTCCAGGTTTGCGCCAGCAGATAGAATGCCGTGATGGAACCGTTCGTAACCACTATATTCTTCCCCTCCACCTCATAGCAGCGGGCAAGCAGCCTTTTCAGGGAAGAAGCATCCGGTTCCGGATAACGCGTGAGTTCATAAAACTGCTCGTTCAGGTGTTCCCTGAGTGTGCGGAGATCGGCTCCATGCCATACATTTGAACTGAAATTTATCTTTACCTCTTTCTGTGAATTATAGTGGTCGTCACCGTGTCCGAATAACATCTTTGGGGGAATTATGATTTATGAATTATTTGATTGCTTTATAGATTGCGTCTTGGATACGTGTGCGGATATCCAGCGAACCTAGCTTGTTGTTGGCCCGTGTCGGGTTCACACGGTTGGACAGGAAGATATACAGCAGGTTGTTATCCGGGTCCACCCAAAAGCAAGTGCCGGTAAAACCGGTATGCCCATAAACGGAAGCGGGAGCTAGGCTGCCGCAAGGAGATGCTTTACCCCCACCGGTTACCGGCTTGTCGAAACCTAAGCCGCGGCGACAGGTCAGACTTTTACTTTGGGTGAAAAGACGGCAGGTTTCTTTGGATAGGTATTGTTCACCTCCGTAACTTCCCTGGTTCAGATAGAGTTGCAGCACTTTCGCCAAGTCGTTGGCGTTGGAGAAAAGCCCGGCATTGCCCGAAACGCCCCCCTGGAAAGCGGCCGCCTCATCATGCACATAGCCGCGAAGCAGTTGCCGACGGATAAAATGGTCGTTTTCGGTCGGGACGATCTGCATCGTGTCGAGGATATGCAACGGATTGTAGGCCGTATGCCAAGCTCCGAGCTTGCTGAAGAACATGCCATGCAGCAGGCGGTCCATCGGCTGCCGCATCTGCTTTTCCACCATCATCTTCAACAGGATGAAATTGATGCAACTGTATTTGTACTTGCCCCGCACGCCGAGGCGCGAGTCCTTGATCTCCTGGATAATGGTGTCTTTAAAAGAGTCGTGCAGATACATATTGCGGGCGATCTCTGTCGTAAAGCCCGGCTTTTTCCGGGCAGATACCAGATTGGGAAGAAAAGAGAAGTCGTTGCGCACATAGGTCCGGGCATCGAAACGGACCGGATGCGTCTGGTTCTTCGCATTACTGTACAAGCTACCTTTATAACTATCCTTGTCGATCGCGTTCAGATAGAAGTTGATAGTCGGCGTCAGCCCGGACTGGTGGTAGAGGAGGTCTTTGACAGCTAAATTCTTTTTATCCGAATCCTTTAGTTCGGGTATAAAATCGGAGATCTTATTGTTCAGTGTGAACTTCTTGTCGTCATAAGCTTTCATTACGGCTAGCAAGGTCCCCGCCGCTTTGGAGGAAGAAGCCAGGTCGTAGACGGAGTTTTCATCAACAGCCTGTTTCTTGTCGTAGTCGAAATAGCCGAACGATTTGTCATAGATAATCATGCCATCTTTGGCAACGAGCACCTGGCAACCGGGAAACGCCTTCTGTTCCAAACCGTCTTCCACGATAGAGGCGATCACGTCCAAACGTTCGGAACTTGCCTCCACTTCTTCCGGCTCGTGATAACCGAGACGTGTCTTTTCGGTAAACACACCCGTCCCCGCCGTGTAGAGGGTAGGGATGGAAACCGGCAGCTTCCCTTTGACCGCAATACCGCCGAAGATGGCTTGCGCGGCATATTTCTGAGCAAGCGGTGTGCCCTCGTAGGCCATTACGACCGCTTTGGCTTTCAGGATGGAAGGTTTATATGCTTTACAAAAATAGGGCAAGGTGAAAAAGGCATAGACCAGTTCCTTCTTTGCCGCCAGCTCGCGCAGAGCCGGGCTTTCCGGAATGCGGACCGTATGCACGCCGCAAATGACCACATCGTATTTCTCCAATTTCTTATATACACTCTGCACTTGGGCTGCCGTCGCATTCCGGCTGATGCTGAAACAGGCGACCGAGTCGTAGCGCCCCAGCATCTTTTGGAACTCGTTCCCTACCCCGTCACCGATAGACAGGGCGGCGATCTTTTTCTTATCGAGCTGCTTCAACGGGATGATGTCGCCCTCGTTCTTCAGCAGGGTGATCGCTTCTTCATTCAACTTGGCGGCCAACCATGCGGCATGGGGAGAGTTCAGGCGTTCGGACAAACCCCTCGTCTCGACCGGGCGATAGTCGTTCAGCCCTGCGATGTATTTATATTGCAGGATCTTGATGATCTTCGCTTCTATCTCTTCCCTGTCCAAAATACCCTCTTCTAAGGCCTCCTTCACGGCTGCAAAGTCGTTAATCGGCGCAGTCGGAGCCAAAAGGATGTCATTGCCCGCCAATAGCGCCATTACGGAAGGGTTATCGGATTTACGGGTAGTAGCGCCTTTCATCGCCAAAGCGTCGGTAAAGCACAGCCCTCGGAATCCGAGCTCTTTTTGCAGCAGGTCGGTGACGACGGCACGGGACATGGAGACCGGCTTATTGCGTGCCTTGTCCAACGCCGGGACATACAGGTGTCCGGTCATCACGCCGGCATAGCCGTCATAGATGTAACGTTTGAAAGGCAGCAACTCCACACTGTCCAGGCGTGCCCGGTCATGATGAACGGCAGGCAGCGTATAATGGGAATCTTCGGCGGTATCGCCATGTCCTGGGAAATGCTTGGCGACAGACAGGATGCCCTGCCCTTCCAGCCCACGGGCATACGCAAGCCCTTTGTCAGCCACCGCCTCAGGATTCTCGCCGAAGGAGCGGAGGCCGATCACCGGGTTGTCGGTATTGCTGTTGACATCCATATCGGGTGCGAAATTGATATGGATTCCCATCTCCTTGCACTGCCGGGCGACTTCCTTGCCGTATTCGGTTATCAGGCTGTTATCCTCAATCGCCCCCAACATCATGTTCTTCGGGAAACGGGTCGTACCGGAGAGGCGCATGGAAAGTCCCCATTCGCCGTCCAGCGACACGAGCATCGGGACACGGGAGGCTTTTTGCAGGCGGTTCGTCACCTCGGCCTGCGTGACCGGATCACCTTTATGGAAAAGGATGCCGCCGATCTTTATCTCATTGACATAACGCATCAGGCGTTGCATATTGCGGGTGTCGGATTTCGGGTTGGCGATGATCATAAAGAGTTGCCCGATACGTTCGTCATAACTCATCGCATCGAAGACGGAGTCCACCCAGTGATTCATTTTCTCCTTGTCCACTGCCCGGTAAAGGTTCGGCGTCGTCTGTGCGACAGCGGAAAGAACGGTAACACAACTAAATAAAAAGATATATATTTTCTTCATCGAAAGAGTTGAAATTTATGATTTATAATTTATGATTTATAAATAATGATCACAATGTCTTTCTAATAAATCATAATTCATAAATCATAAATCAAAACAAATGTACGGAAATTACCCTGATATTTCCTACCTTTGAAGTGTTTACTAACTATTTTTTAATCTAAATTCTATAGAACCATGCAAAGAAGGCACTTTATGAAGCTGACAGGTATGTTGGCTACGCTTCCGGCCATCAAGGGGATAGCCGCAACCTCCGAAAAACCCGCTCCATCCGGAAAGCAGCTATACGAATGGCGAATCTACACACTGGAAGAAGATGCGGACGGCCTGGACGGCTTTTTCCGCGACACACTGATCCCTGCCTATAACCGGAAGAATATCAAAGCAGGCGCTTTCGTCCCTTATAAGAAAGAGGAAAAAGAACGGCGTCTACTGCTGTTCATTTATCCCAACATCACGACTTACCACCGGGTGAAACGGACCATCTGGGACGACACGGTATTCAGGAAAGCGGCACAGCCTTATTTCGACAAGACGGCTCCCAACCCGGCTTACTTCAATTTCGAAAGTTTCCTGTGCGAAGCTTTCGACAAAGTACCTTCCCTTCTGATGCCGGACAAGAACCGGACGCTGTTCGAACTCAGGACGTACCACAGTCCCAACGAAGAAGCCAACCACCGGAAAGTCGCGATGTTCAATAAAGATGAAATAGATGTCTTCGACAAGGTCGGCATCAACTCCGTTTGCTACGGAGAGGTACTGGCCGGTCCGATCATGCCGGCGGTGATGTACCTCACCTGGTACAAGGACGAACCGACACGCAATGCCGCCTGGGACAAATTCCGGGCACATCCGGACTGGCAACGGATCAAGAACCTGCCGGAATATGCCTATACAGCCACCCGAAACACCAGTCTGCTCCTCTCACCATTGCCTTACTCGCAGATATAAGGAAATTAAAAATAAAAAAACCGACAGTTATGAGACAAGCCATATTCCTCCTGTGTCTTTGGAGTTGCAGCCTATTGACGGGACATGCCCAGGAAGCCGATGAAGCGAATTACGACGAAAGCAAAATTCCCCCTTATACCCTGCCCGCTCTGTTAAAGACTAGCGACGGCCGGGAAATAACAACCGTGCAACAATGGGAACAGATCAGACGCCCGGAATTGCTGTCTGTCTTTACCGAACAGGTATACGGAAAGATGCCGGCGGACAAGGTGGATGTGTCCTACAAGAAGTTGGACGACAACCACAGTGCGGTCAACGGCAGCGCCACCCGCAAACAGATCGAAATCACATTCAGCCATAACGGTATAGAACGGAAAGCCCTGCTGCTGATGTATCTGCCGAACCATGTCAAAACAAAAGTGCCGGTATTCCTGCATTTCAACTTCCAGGGGAATCAGACAGTTTCTTCGGACCCGGATATCATCCCGTCGCAATATTCCGACCGCCCACGCGGCAACCAGGCATCGCGCTGGCCGGTGGAAAAGATCATCGACGCCGGTTACGGGTTGGCCACCATCCATTACTTCGACTTCTTCCCCGACAGCAAGGACAGATATGCGGAAAGTATTCTCGCCCTCTTCGGTCATCCATCTGAAGGAGACATTCCGGCAGACGGCGGACAAGCAATCGCCGCCTGGGCATGGGGTTACAGTCGGGTGATGGATTACCTCGAAACAGACTGGCAGGTCGATGCCTCCAAAATCATCCTGATGGGACATTCCCGCTTGGGCAAAACCTCCCTTTGGGTTGGCGCTACCGATCCGCGTTTTGCAATCGTCATCTCCAACGAATCCGGATGTGGCGGAGCAGCCCTATCCAGACGGCAGGTAGGTGAAACTGTCAACCGGATCAACCACGCGTTCCCTCACTGGTTCTGCAAGAACTTCCGCCGGTATAACAAGAAAGAAGGTGAACTGCCGATCGACCAGCACGAGCTATTGGCCCTCATCGCTCCCCGCCCCCTTTATGTGGCAAGCGCCGAAGAAGACCGCTGGTCCGATCCGAAAGGTGAATTTCTTTCAACCGCATACGCCGGAGAAGTCTATAAGCTCTACGGAATGAAAGGACTGGAAACGACCACGATGCCGACGGTCAACATGCCGATCATGAACCGTGTCGCCTACCACAATCGTACCGGAGTGCATGATGTGACGGATTTCGACTGGGAGAACTACATTAAGTTTGCCGATAAGTGGCTGAAGTAAAATTTATTTCAGACTGCTACTTGCGTATCAAATAATTATTTCGTTACTTTGCATCCGCTTTGCGTAATCTCTGTCGGGACAAGTAGCCCGTTATATTGCGTTTCATTAAAAATTACAATTAAAAAGCTATAAAACAATGGATTTAATTAAAGTTGTAAACGAAGCGTTTGCTACGAAAAAGGAATTTCCTGCATTCAAGAGTGGTGACACTATTACAGTAGCTTACCGTATCAAAGAAGGTAACAAAGAACGTATCCAGCAGTACAGAGGTGTCGTAATCCGCATCTCAGGTCATGGTGACAAAAAACGCTTCACAGTGCGTAAGATGTCTGAAAACGTAGGTGTAGAACGTATTTTCCCGATCGAATCTCCGTTTATCGAAAGCATCACGGTTAACAAGTATGGTAAAGTACGTCGCGCTAAATTGTATTACCTGCGTGCTCTTACCGGTAAGAAAGCAAGAATCAAAGAAAGAAGAGTGTAATCTCTGTGGTTCTATTGCCATACAAAAAAGCCGTCCGAAATGAATCGGACGGCTTTTTTGTTTATTGATGTTCCTGCCGCAGCAGATCATTTACCGTCTTGACCGGATTGAAGGTCTCGATAGGAACTTCGACGAAGATTGTATTCCAGTCGCTCATCGCACCATTCCACAAACCTGGCAATTCCAATGCTTTCAATTCGCGGCCGTCCTTGCTCTTATAAGAGATAAAGCCGGTATTCTTGTCTACATAATCCGGCAAGTTGAACTTCTCGCCCTTATAGTCCTTCAACGCGCATACCAGATCCACCGGATTGAAGTGCGTGCCCTTTTCGAACATCGCTTTCTTTTCGGGGTCATTCAGGTCGATCTGCGAGCTTTCGAGAATTTGCAGAGAGACAGTTCCATCCGGGTTGACAGCAAGGAACGGGCCACCACCCGGCTCACCGACATTCTTCACCATACCGCAGACACGCAACGGGCGGTTCAGCTTACTCTTAATATAAAGGATCAACTCGGCATCTTCCAACAACTTCGTTTCCGGATTCTTCACGCACAACTCCTCCTGCAAGAAATGAATCATCTCTTCCACCTGGTCGTGCGAATACTTGCCGCTGTCGATCAGCTCCAAATACTTAAAGATGCGTTCTTGCAAAGAGACCAGCACACCGGCGATCACCTTCTTGAAGATAACGGTCGAGCATTTGAAACTGTCCGGAACCACATTGTCGATATTCTTGACAAACACCACATCGGCATCTACATCGTTCAGGTTTTCGATCAAAGCACCGTGGCCACCCGGACGGAACAACAGATTACCGTTCTTGTCGCGGAACGGATTGTTTTCCATATCGGCGGCAATCGTATCGGTACTCGGTTTCTGCACGCTGAAAGAAATATCGTATTTGACAGAGAATTTCTCTTCATAATCTCCCGTCTTTGCAGCAACCAACTGTTCGAACAACGCCTTATGTTCGGGCGACACAGTGAAATGTATATTCACTTCGCCGGCATTGTTCTTCGCATACATCGCACCTTCGGCCAGATGTTCTTCCATCGCCGTACGGGCTGTCTGCGGATAAGAATGAAAAAGCAACAGACCTTTCGGAAGCTGTCCGTAGTTCAGTCCTTTCGACTCCAACAGGTTGGAGACAACAGCCTTATACTGTCCGAGAGCGATTAGTGCAGGAATATCTTTTGCTTCATTCTCGATGCAAGCCCGGTTCAAGGCATCATAGAAGGCAAACTTCCTGATATCATCAAAAAACTTCTTCTCAAACGCATTCTGAGGCTCGTTATAGTCAGCAGACAGGAATTCATACAGATTCTTGAACATACGGCTTGCCGCACCCGAAGCCGGCACGAACTTCACGATCTTCTTATTCTTTGCCAGATAAGCATCCCAGGCATCCATATAGGTAGCCTGCTTCTCCTGCGGGATTACCATAATCCCTCTCTCGACCGACGCCGAAGCTGTAATTTCCAGAAAAGGAAACCCTTTCACGAAACAAGCCAACTGCTCTTCAATCTGCTTTTCGCTGATTCCTTTAGCCGCCAGTAACTCTAAGTCTTTTGCGTTTAACATAGTATATCTTTTTAATTAGTTAATAATCTACAATTATGTATAATCGCAAATATATACATAAATATCAAGCGAGGCAACAAAGAAACTAAATTAAAGTTACCTACAAGCCTATGTAAGGAAGAATATGATCCGTCGATACACAACTTACCTTCTTCATCAAAGAATAATCGATCCATACAGCCTCCTCCCTCCCAATTCATAAAACTCAGAACCAGTATCATAGCCGGAATAAGTCATAAAAATAATCAGTAAAAATATTCTTATTTTTCCAATAACAAAACTATTTCAGATTCCTTTTTAATTCCATATTCATCCAACGAATGGCAAATATCCTTGGACGGAACAGACATAAACAAACCGGTTCCTAATATATCACTAACAACAGGAGAGATTTCTCCATTCACAGGTTTCAATAATAATACACAATAAGGGCCCACAATCGAATATCCCATTTGAAAAGAAATAGATTCTGAATTTTCCATAAAACGACTCTTAATCCGAGGTCTTTCTCCTTTCTTGAAAAAAATATCCAATTCGATAGAACAATCCTCCGACAAATCAACTCTTAGTAAACTACGGGCATCCGAAGCAACAATCGCACCTACAGGGAGCCATTTATTACTAGATACAAAGCGACCTCCGGCTAACAGAGCATCACTTCTCCTACCCGTCACCCTTTGTGTCAGCGATACATCCAAAGGATTCAACAACCGGGGATTTCTTAACGCACAATTAACAAATGAAAAGTTTCCCTCACTGTCATGACCAATAAGAATAGGATTGATATCTAATATTTTATAGCCTTGATTGGGTATTTCTATAATACTGTTCGATATCTTTACTTGAAAAGGAGTGACGGCAGACGGATCTTTATAAAGAAAAGAGGTTCCAAAATCCTTCAAATAGGAATAAAATATATTTTTATCCAAAATCAATGTCGGTTTTTTGTCTGCTTCTATAACTATAGATTTGTCTATAGTATCAAAATAAATCTCATTAAAGACGAAGAATCCATCACTTTCGACCCGTATGCCTTCCGTTTGCCGATAATTATCCACACCCAAATCCAATCCTCCTCCTGTATGCATGGAAAGGATATGCACATTATTCAATATATGCCCTGCAGATTTCGTAACAAGAGCATATTTCGTACTATATATGAATGTATTAGATATTTTACAATCACAACAAGATTGGTCTATATAAATGCCGTAAACATCTTCATTCGACGAAATGCCTTGTATCGTAATATTATCAATCTTGGTATCACAACTACCCGTTCCTACAAAATCATCCGATACGCTAATCCTGATATGAGTCTTACGTCCTTTAAACAAACTTATATACGTTAAAGATACTAACTGCTTTAACCCGTTAACCATAATACCATTGTCAACATTTGAACAGTCAAACATACCTCCCTCAATATAAGAAAAACGCCGATGAGTGACATCCGGGGTGGACATTTCGGAATAGCCAATTTTCAACAACGCTTCCAATCGGATATCACTTTTTATTAATGCGTTTTTGTCAAATACAATATTGACATTTTTCGTATAATCAAACGGTAGTATGATCGGTTCCGACAAATTATATGTTCCTGCTGGGAAAAACAGTGTTTTTCCATAACTATCTCTTACCAAATCATTCAATTCTGTACCAATAACCGAACCGTCATTTTTGATTCCAAATTGAATAACGGAAATAATATCTTTTTCTATATTATCTTTTCCATAAAGCTGCATAGCAAAACTAAATAGGAAGAACAATGCAATAAGTGAATATTCTACTTTTTTCTTCATCATAATACAATTTCACAATTAAACTCTCCACATAAATTTTCCAACAAAATAACAGAAGAACAAAAGAATATAATTCAGAATCAATAATAGTTCAGATTTATCTTTTGTTCTTCCACCCAAAACTCCATGTTCACTTTATCGAGAACATATTAGGACTCATACTTTCATCAAACAATTATTCATACCCCGGATTGTTCTTAACAATACCTCCAGATTCGATTATAACCTTCGGCGGTATCGGAAACAAGGTCATATAATCCTTGGCCGGATATCCTTTACTCAAACCGTATTCAATATATTTGCCAAAACGGATCATATCCTGACGTCTCCAACCTTCAAAATAAAGTTCGCGTCCACGTTCTGCCAATAGAAACTCCTTAAACTTATCCTTGCTTGTCTGAATATCTGCCGGAATTGTATGCGAGACGCCCGAACGATCGGTAATCTGTTTCAAATATCCCAAAGCCTTATCGGTCGGACCGTTCAATTCATTCTCAATCTCAGCTAACGAAAGGATGACATCTGCATAACGGCAAACCACCAACGGAATATTTCCAGTTTGCGTCTGTTCCTTCGGTAACAAATATTTGACAATAATTGCACCATACGGTAAACGTTCTCCCTGATTACCTTCACGCGAATATAAGGTTCCGTCCGTACCGATATAACGGTCAGCTATACCGCCCAAACGTTTATCTTCTTTCGCATATGTATCATAGAAATCCCACGGCATCATCGTCACTCCCCAATAAGGTGTAACCTTTATACCACAAATCTCGGCACAAGAAGGAGGAATCATATAGAAAAACCACTCGTTCCCCATCTGCTGACCACTTGGAACTGACCAGATATTTTCATTATTGTGTTCTTCACTGAACACCTTACTATAATCGTCAGACAACGTATATCCCATCTGTGTCAGGCTTTCAGCATACGGGAGCGCCTTGTCGTACTGATGATCGTTCATATATAACTTCATCAACAACATGGCTGCAACCCCTTTGTTCACCCGTCCCCAATTTTCGGTATTATTGGTCTTGTCATACAGATACGGAAGTGCTTCCGTCAAATCCTTTACCATCTGGTTGAAGTATTCTTCTTTCGAAGGGCGCGGTTCATACCCAATATGATCGATTTTAGCCGGATCAGTAACAACAGGTATCGGTCCATACATATCATAAAAACAAAACATCATCCAAGCTCTCAAACATTTCGTTTCAGCCATCAATTCATTTTTCACGTCCTTATCCATATCTGTCAGTTTACTGAAAACATCCAGTATATAAGTCGCACGCGTTATATTACGACTCACCGCATAAGTCGAATAGGTATCGAACGCACTACCCCAATTAAAGTGAATTTCCTGATGTTCGATATTGAAAACCTCATCGGTCGTCATCTCTGATAGTCCAATCCACCCACCATAACCAGTCGTGAAGAGCGGCCAAACCCAAGTACCATTGCTATTATCATTCACCGCACCCGAATTACATTTGAAATAGGCATACAACCCTGTCAACATAGAACGTGCATCTTCTTCCGTTTTCGGAAAGTTTGTTTCCGAAAACGAGGAGTAAACCTTGGAATCTAAATCACACGAACTAAACCATGCGGTCATGCACAAAACCAATAAAGAAGCTATTATTTTCGTTTTCATGATTCATTCAAATTAAGTTTAAAAAGTAATATCAACCCCAACAACAACAGTAAACGGAATCGGGAGTGGAGATGCGTTTTGTTCCATTTCTGGATCCAATCCCTCATAGTTTGTCAACAACAACGTGTTCTGCAAATCCAGATAGACCGAAGCATTTGAAGCTATCTTGCTCTCCTTCAACCAATCTTTCGGTAACAAATAAGTCACTTTGATATTTTTAAAGCGCCAGTAATGCGTGTTCTGCAATGAAAAATCATCAACCCCAGACTTGTTACTGTTAGCAGCTGCATTAGGTGCAATACCTGGCCACCAACCCGATGTATTGAAAGAAGTCCAAACATCTTTATAGCGATAGCTCGTATTGGTCTTGCTATCACACAAACCACGATGCATCCACCACTGATCATACGTTTTCCGTCCCAACACACCATAAGTATCGAGATCGACCATCACATTCTTGATCCGGAAACTCGTACCTAACCCAAAATGCATCTTAGGTTCATTGCTACCCAACTTTACAATGTCATCATCATTCAGCACACCGTCACCATTGATGTCAACAAACTTCTTGTTTCCGGCATAGGAATCCGGCTGAAGCACCTTGCCATTGGAAGTATATTGTTGCACCTCTTCCGGCGATTGGAAAATACCGTTCGTCTTCCAACCGTAAATCGGGCTCAAATCATCTTTTTCCTTGATCCAAGGAGCAATATCCACTTCCGGATTCCGTTCCACCCAGTATGAATGATTATGGCTCATGTTCAAATAAGCCGTCCAGTCGAAGTCTTTTTTCTCCATAATCACCCCTTTCAGACCAATTTCAAATCCAGTACTCCGCGTCGAACCAATGTTTTTCGCTAAAGTAGCAACCATATCGGTAACAGGTAAAGAAGTAAAATCCAACAAATCCTTTGCCGTACGCACATAGTAATCGAAACTACCGCTCAAACGGTCATTAAACAAACCAAAATCCAAACCTGCATTAACCGTCACATCTGTTTCCCATTTCAAATTTTTGTTTCCTTTCTGTTTCTGAACAATTCCCTTATGTAAAAGGCCATTGTAATAATAGAATGCACCGGTCGCCATACCATAAGTCGTCAAACTATAGTTACCCCCCGTCAAAATACTTTCATTACCAGAAGTACCGACACCAGCTCTCACTTTCAAAAAATTCAGAACCTTCTGCCGTTTCATGAAATTCTCTTCCGAAACAGTCCATGCAGCGGAAACACCCGGGAACCATCCCCATTTGTGATTGGCGGCAAATACAGAAGAACCATCGTTACGCAACGTACCACCGATCGTGTACCGATCTTTGAACGTATAATTGAAGCGCCCAAAATAAGACAATTTGTTCCGTTCCCATCTTCCCGAACTATAAGTCGTTTCATCAACATCAGAAGATAATTCCAGATAATTGTTTTCAAGTGCATCCGACGGAAAATTAAAGACAGTAACAGAATAATTGTTACCCGATGTCACATAATATCCCGTACCAAGCACGACATTCAAACGATGATCTTTACCGAACTGTTTATCGTAACTCAAATATTCTTCGATTCCATAATTGTTATTGTACGCGTTGGAATAACCGCCAAAGTTACGCTGTGTCTGTTGAGGTAAAATAGATTTAGTCGGAGAGAATACATCCCGATTTTCATCCGTTTTGTCAATCGAAAGTTGCACATTTGCTTTCAACTCCGGCAGAATCCTAATTTCTAAATTCGGAGCAAACATAATACGTTTGGTCGTTGTTTTGTCTTTCATATAACTCCAAGCCAAAGGATTTGCAGTCATTGCATTTTCAGGAAGCGTCAAGTTTCCATTTTCATCCTCCAGCGGGAGACGTGGAGAAAAAAACAAAGCTGCATTCGTTTGGTTAGCCTCATTGGCATTAGCCCTCCAATGCCCCGAAGACGGATTGTTAGCGCTCAAAAGCGAATACATACTTGCCACATTCAATTTCAAATACTTGCTGAAATCGGCTTCCATATTAATACGACCACTGAAACGTTCCAAATCATTCGTCTTCATAATGGACTTATGATCGTAATAATTGAAAGAAGCGTAAACTTTAAACCGCTCACTACCGGCATTGAAAGAGACATTATGATTATGGATTAGCCCGGTACGGCTAATATCATCAAAATGATCATACGACTCAGTCTGCTTCAATTGATTTTCATCATACAACACTGCCCAACCGGAAGAAGGGGCCGGTGTCGGACCATACGGATAATATCTGTTGATATATAGCCATTGTTCTTTCATGCCCAAATTTGCCACATTCATGAAGTCTTGAGCATTCAACATATCGAAATATTTATTCACACCTTGCACAGAAAATGAACCACTATATGACACTTTTGGGCGTCCACTCTGTCCTTTCTTTGTCGTAATCAAAATCACACCGTTTGCAGCAGATGAACCGTAGATAGCCGTAGCACTCGCATCCTTCAAAACATCGATCGATGCAATATCATTAGGGTTTAATGTTGCCAGAGGACTCCGGTCCGAACCATCTCTCAAGGACGTACCTAATAAGCCGGATGGCCCGACTTTTGCAGCCTTGTTTGACTCGGAACTGATAATCACACCATCAATCACATACAACGGACTGTTGGAACCATTCGGAGAAAGCGCACCTCTAATATTCACAGACATACCTGAACCCGGCTGGGCTGAATTTTGAGAGATACTCAAACCGGCCACTTTACCTTGCAACAAATTATCTGCACTTACAGCATTCGGTGCTTCCAAGTCTTTCGCCTTAACTGAAGAAATCGCACCAGTCACCGTCTTTTTCAACAGCGAACCATAACCAACCACAACCACTTCATCCAATATCTCCATGTCTTCATCCAAAACAACGGACACAGACTGTCGTTTACCAACCTTTATTTCGACCGATCGATAGCCAATAAAAGAGATTGACAATACAGCATCAGAAGAGACTTTCAGCATAAACCGACCATCTGCATCCGTAATAATACCATTCGTTGTCCCCTTCTCCATCACATTTGCACCAACTATCGGTTCCCCTTTCTGATCTTTCACAATTCCAGAAACTGTATGGTCAGTCTGCTGTTCCTCATCGTTTTTTGCCAAAGGAGACAAAATGATATAGTTACCTGAAAACTCGTACTTCATATTACGTCCTTTCAAAGCCTCATCCAGCAATTCGAAAACTTGTGCTTGTTTCTTATTTAACGAAACATCAAAATTCGATTTTATTTCGCTCGTACTGTAGACAATCAAGTAATCGGTCTGCTTCTCAATTTCTTTGAAAAGATCTTCAATGGAAAGATTTTCAAACTGCAGTTTCACAATTTTATTTTGCGCCTCACCATTCAGAGCAAACAATTGCGAAACAAAAACAAACATGCATAAAAAGGTTATCTTCATAATCTTGAATGCTTTTTTTAATAATTTAGGGCATAACTTATGCGTTAACAAAGGATTTAATTCCATATCTTTGTTTTGTTAAGTAAATACTGTTTTTTTCGATCACTAACGGGTTTGCTTTTCGCTCAATCGGTAGATACGCCAATATCTACCGATTTTTTTATTCTTTATGGACTCATAATTATATCAATTAAGGTTAATACTATATTATTTACTGAGCACAATCCTATTTTCCTCCTCGTGCCTTCGAATTTTAAATCCATGTATACGCTGAATCACACGAAGTATTTCCATTACACCATCTCGTTGACGGAATTTCCCGACATATTCATACCTCAATATTTCAGGATCCGAAACAACGATCTCAACATCATAATACAACTCAAGTTTCTTTATGATATTCCCTAACTTCTGCTTTTTGAACGTATAAATGCCTTCCCGCCAAAGCAACTCATCCGAGTCCATTACCGAAAGTTCCAACCGTCCATCCTTCTGGACTAAATATTGTTCCGGCAAAAGCACGATCCCTTTCGCCTCTTCAGATGGGAAATAAGCCTTGACCTTTCCTTCTTGAAGAAAGACACCAGTATAATCACCATCCGGATAACTAAAAACATTGAACCGTGTACCTATAGCCTTGACATCTATTGTCTGAGTAGAAACAATAAAAGGAGATGTTTCATTTTTAGCCACATCGAAGAAGCCTTCACCAGACAAAAACACTTTCCTTTCATTCGTGAAAAAAGATGGATATGACAATCGGGAGCCTGCGTTCAGCCAGACTTTCGTACCATCAGGCAATGTCAATTCCGCACGCTGTCCTGGAGGAACGACTAATTCTTGTCGGGAAGCTATCAACTCTTTCGACAAAAAACCCTCCTTCGAGAAATAAAACGAAGACAGTATCCACGCCGAAATAAAAGACAGCACCAAGACAGCCGCATATCGCCCAAACGAGACCAACAACGCTCTTCTCTTTCGGCTTGCCACCCTACTTTTGAAATCAGCATAACCTTTGCTCCCTTCCAAAGCATCTATTTTCTCTGGAACTAATCCAAGTAAACTATGCAAACGTTGATATTCTATTATCAGTTTTTTCAATTTCGGATCATTCTGTGCCTCTTTCAAAAGACATTCTTGATCCTGTTTTGACAACTGACCGTCACAATATTTAAGGATTCTCTCGTCCATTCTTTACTGTTCTTTATTAATATAGACGAACAGCCAAAATAATCCCCCTAAAAAAATTCGGTCTTTTTTCAGTTTTTCTAAAAAGGTAACAGGAATAACAATAAAGGGAAACTATTTTTCAATTCTTCTCTCAACTTTTTATAAGCAATCGTTATTTGGCTTTCAATTGTTTTGACCGATACATTCAGTTCTTCAGCTATTTCTTTCTGCTTTTTACCCTCGATCTTGCTCAACACGAAAATTTCTCGACACCGATCCGGCAAAACAGCAAGTGCCCTCTCTATCATCTCTTTTACATAGTCTTCCGAAAAATCATCCAAGTCAAACGCTTCCAATGACTCGAACTTCATGCGGAAAGACAAGTTAAACTCATCCTGTATTTTCGAAACGGCTTCTTGCTCCAGCAACTTACGCCGTAAATAATCGATACATTTATTTTTTACGGATGTGAATAGATAAGCAACGATATTAACGTGAAAATCCAATAAATCCTTTTTCTGATAAAATTCCAAAAAAACATCTTGCACAATATTTTCCGCTTCTTCCTCTAACAAGACGTATTCGCGTGCGAAACTTTTTACACGCGAATACCATTTTATATAAAATCCTTCAAAATCCATCAATCCATCCAGTTTTTCATCACTTCATATTTTTAAACAAAAATACAGAACTCTTCTAAATAAACCAACCTCCAGATTCATTCCGAACGCTCTATTTCCCAATTGCCAAAAAAATTATACAAAGATGCACTGATATTCGGAGAAAAACTTATTTTTACGGTATGTTTTACGGACAGCCCACAAACAAGCTGTAAAAAGACAGACGACTATGGATATACAACCGTTCTTTACCGAAGAGGAGAAAAAACAGTTTTTCTCCAAGTACAAGCAATTATTACGCCATCTGTACTCTTTCCTGAAAAAAGAAGATCTGAGTAAAATGAAAGAGTTGATGAAGCGGGTTGTGGCTTTGGATTGTTACGGACGAGACAAAAACGGCATTAACGGCCTGCTCCGCAATATCGACACGGCATTGATCGCCACCACAGAGATCGGATTGAAGCGCACGTCGGTCATCGCACTCCTGCTTTACCGTCCGGTCATGAAAAAGATCATTACTTTAGATGAAGTGAAGACTACATTCGATGCGGATGTCACCCTGATCATCAGCCGTCTGCTGAAGACTTCGGATCTTTACGCCCGCAATACGGCTGTCGACTCCGAGAACTTCCATAAACTGCTGTTCTCATTTGCCGAAGACGTACGCGTGATCCTGATCATGATCGCCGACCGCCTTTGCCTGATGCGCCTCGGCAAACAATTGAAGAATGACGAGGACCGGAAACGGCTGGCGACGGAAGTTTCCTATCTATACGCCCCGCTCGCCCACCGCCTCGGCTTGTACACGATCAAGAGCGAACTGGAAGACTTGTCGCTGAAATATACCGACCGCAAGCAATACGATTTTATCAAGCAAAAGCTAAACGAGACGAAACGTTCGCGCGACGCCTACATCGCCGAGTTCATCACCCCTATCAAAAGCAAGCTGGAGGAGGCTGGGCTGCAGTTCGACATCAAGGGACGCACGAAGTCCATCCACTCCATCAACAACAAGCTGAAGAAACAGAACATCCCGTTCGAAGACATATACGACTTGTTTGCCATCCGCATCATCCTCGACACGCCGTATGAGAAGGAGCGTTCGGACTGCTGGCAAGTCTACTCGATCATCACCGATATGTACCAGCCGAACCCGAAACGCATGAAGGACTGGATATCTATCCCGAAAACGAACGGTTACGAAAGTCTGCATATCACCGTGATGGGACCACAGAACAAATGGGTGGAAGTGCAGATCCGTACCCGCCGCATGGACGAAATTGCCGAACGGGGACTGGCCGCTCACTGGAAATATAAAGGAGGAAAGGCGGAAAGCGGGCTGGACGAATTCCTGAACACTGTCCGTGCCGCCCTGGAAACGAAAGAGAACAACCCGCTCGACCTGATGCAGGATTTCAAGATGGACTTGTACAAAGACGAGATCTATGTCTTCACCCCGACAGGCGAACTGATCAAGCTGGCCAAAGGGGCGACCGTGCTCGACTTTGCTTTCGCGATCCATACCAAGTTAGGATGCAAATGTGTCTCGGCAAAGGTGAACGAGAAGAATGTACCTATTAAATATACATTGAACAACGGCGACACGGTCTCCATCGTCACCGCTCCCACCCAGACACCCAAACGTGACTGGCTGAACATCGTCGTCACCTCGAAAGCGCGGGTCAAGATCAAACAGGCACTCCGCGAAGAGACTGCCAAGGCGGTGGACTTTGCCAAAGAGATGCTGCAACGCCGCTTCAAGAACCGGAAGATCGAGATGGAGGAACCGATCCTGATGCGTTACATCAAGAAGAAAGGTTTCAAGACTGTCACCGACTTTTACGTCGAGATTGCCGAAGAACGCCTCGACCCGAACCAAGTGATCGACGAATACCTGGAACAGCTCCGCCGGGAAACGGAAACGAACGACCACACCGAAGTCCGCAGCGCCGAAGAATACATCACGACAACCGAAGTAGAAGAAATCTCGACCAACAAGGATGTCCTGGTGATTGACAAGAACCTGACGGGCATCGAGTATAAGTTGGCGAAGTGCTGCAACCCGATCTATGGCGACGAGGTGTTCGGTTTCGTCTCCACGCAAGGCATCAAGATCCACCGGATGGACTGCCCGAACGCACAGGAAATGTTCAGCCGTTTCGGTTACCGCATCATCCAGGCCAAATGGAGCGGTAAGGGGGACAACGGATATATCGTCACGCTCCGGGTCATCGGCCGTGACGACATCGCGATTGTCACCAACATCACCTCCGTCATCAGCAAGGAAACGGGCGTCACGCTCCGCTCCCTGAACATCGACTCGGTGGACGGGATCTTCCAGGGGAACTTCACGGTTATGGTGCGCGACACGACGGCGTTAAACATGCTGACCAAGAAGATCAATGCTGTGAAGGGGGTAAAGACGGTCGAAAGGTTAAACTCCTGAAACGAGTTATCCGTTGCAAACGAAATTGCATTCATAGCCCAATAGAAAATATGACGGACGGAATCAACACACTGCGCTATTCGGATTTTTTCCTGGCCATGTACTTCGACGGAGGAAAAAGTTGCTTACATCGGAACCATTCCCATGTGTTAGTTTACATGTACTCCGGTGAAATGGTCATTGATGAAAGAGAAAAAACCACCCGGCTGCATAAAGGTGATTGCGCCTTTATCCGCAAGGACTTCAGTGTACAAATGACCAAGCAGGCATGGAACGGGGAACAGTTCAAAGCCATATTCCTGATGTTTACCTCCAAATTCTTGCGTGGTTTTTACAATCGTCTGGACCGGGATGCAATACCCAAAGATGCCAAGCGAGATGAAATAAGCTTGTACAAGCTGCCGTCCAACCGCCCCGATATCGTAAGTCTGTTCGAATCCATGACACCTTACTTCGATTCGAACATCCAGCCGACAGAGGAGTTATTGCAACTGAAAATGATCGAAGGCATATATGTGTTGCTTAATACGAGCAAGAACCTGTATGCTTCTATCTTCGACTTTACGGACCCGTGGAAAATCGACATACTGGAATTCCTCGAAAGTAATTACATGAACGATATATCGATGGAAGAGATCGCCAATTATACCGGCCGCAGCCTATCCACGTTCAAGCGGGACTTTAAAAAGTGCAGTACGCTTTCCCCGCGGGAATGGTTGATACGCCGTCGTCTCGAAGCCGCCCGCGAGTTGATACGGAAAGGGGGACGCAAGGTATCGGATATCTGCTTTGAAGTAGGATTCAAGAACCTTTCCCACTTCTCGAAGATTTATAAAGAAACGTACGGCATTCCTCCGACAGAGGATACACAACCGGGAATCAGTCTCGCATAGGTTGCGGGACTTTTTTATTGTGGACTTTCCAACAAAGCATTTTGAACCACACAACAAAACCATTGCGCCACTACCCGCCTACCTTTGCATCAGAAAACGAAATAAAGAAAGAATAACATGAAGACTATCTTTGAAAAAGATTTATCGGGTGAAATAGTTTCGCCCAATGAGCCAGGTTACGAAGCGTTGATCACCGACATTTTCGCCACCATCCGAACCGCTACGGAAATGAATACAGGTTACCGCACTCCGGAAGAGGTACACGAATATATGAGCCGGATTCTCGGCAAACCCCTCGAAGAGAGCACGACGGTACTGCCGCCGCTCTACATCGACTACGGTAAGCCTGTCACGATTGGGAAGGGATGTTTCATCCAGCAGTGTTGTACCTTCTTCGGACGCGGCGGCATCACGATTGGCGATGAAGTATTCATTGGTCCGAAGGTCAACCTGATCACCATCAACCACGACCCGGATCCGGAAAACCGCAGCGCGACCTACGGCCGTCCGATCGTAATCGAAGACAAGGCATGGATCGGCATCAATTCAACCATCCTTCCGGGAGTACGCATCGGCTACGGAGCTATCGTCGGAGCCGGTAGCGTAGTGACTAAAGACGTGCCTCCCATGACGGTGGTAGCCGGCAATCCGGCAAAATTCATCAAGAAGATAGAAACGGGGAAAGGTATAAACGATAAATTAGATTAAGTTACTGATTGACAACACTCCCGATTCTCACAGTTTTCATAGGCTTGAGAACTTTTTCTCATCATCATGAGAATTTATTCTCATAGGCATGGGAAAAAATGCTCATCGGCATGAGAAAACTTTCCCCTGCACACAAGAAAGTTTTCTCATGCCGATGTGACAATTTTCCCGTGCCTACGCCCAAACGCTCTCCTTGGCATAAGAAAAATATAAACTCAGGATTTACCAACTATACTCTTCCTGATATTCATCATAAACCGGTTCGGTATCGATTCCGTTATTGACGAATATCTGCCGGATATGCTCCTGTTCGGAGGGCGTGACATGGCGTTCTTTATGAAGAATCCGGTAAAACATGCTTCGCCCGAAATAATAATATACCTGTCTTCTGACCGCAATCGCCTTTCGATAATTCAAGTCGTCAAACATACGGCTGATCCCCAATCCGTACACAGCCATCCGGTCAGCTTTGAAATACCGACAATTTTCACCATCCGGCGAAACATTATTCGGGTTTATGACAGGCACGGAATACCTGCTCTCCGGAATCCGAAGGGCAACTTGATAACGGAGGCATTTATCAGCCACTTTACACTGCCCGCAAAAGCAATGAGAAAAATCGAAAGGGACGGATTCGTAATTAAATTCAGGCTTCATCTGTTCTTCTATTTATAATTATTCTCAATCATTCCTTTACCGGTTTCAACCCCATCTTCTCCGCCCGTTGAAGCATAAAAGCATGGGCCGCTTCGTATTCGTTCGGGATCACGCCGTCGAGGATCGCGTTCTTGATGGCTTCTTTCAGGACACCGACCGGCTGGGAAGGGGGAAGTCCGAATGTTTCCATAATTTCCTCGCCTGTCACAGGGGGCTGGAAGTTGCGGACACGGTCTTTCTCTTCTATATCGGCGAGCTTGCTGCGTACCTTCTGGAAATTGGCTAGGAAACGACGTACCTTTTCGGGATTCTTGCTCGTGATATCGGCTTCGCAAAGTTTCATCAAGTCGTCTATATCGTCGCCCGCATCAAACAGCAAGCGACGTATAGCGGAATCGGTCACCTCATCATCCGACAAGGCGATCGGGCGCATGTGCAGGCTGACCATCTTCTGGACATATTTCATCTTCTCGTTCATCGGCAGCTTCATCTTGCGGAAGATACCGGGAATCATCTTCTCACCAATGAAATTATGATTGTGGAACGTCCAGCCCAGGCGCGGGTCGAAACGCTTCGTCGCCGGCTTGGCTATATCATGAAAAAGGGCACTCCAGCGCAACCACAGGTTATCAGAGGTCTTGCTCAGGCGGTCGAGCACCATCAAGGTATGGGCGAAGTTATCCTTATGCCCGATCCCTTCCTTCGTCTCCACTCCTTTCAGGGCACAGAGTTCGGGGAAAATCAGCGGCAGCAATCCGCAACGTTCCAGCAGGTCGAAGCCGACAGAAGGTTTCGGCGAAAGGACGATCTTATTCAACTCATCCACGATACGCTCTTTCGAGATGATCGAGATGCGCTCCTTGTTCCGTTCGATCGCATCGAAAGTGTCGGGATCGATAAAGAATCCTAACTGGCTGGCAAAACGGACGGCACGCATCATGCGCAACGGATCGTCGCTAAACGTAATATCCGGATCGAGAGGCGTACGGATCAGCAAATTATCCATATCGGTCAAGCCATCGAAAGGATCGACCAGTTCACCATACCGGTCCTTATTCAGGCAAAGCGCCAGAGCGTTGATCGTAAAGTCACGGCGCTTTAGATCTTCCCTGAGATCCGGCGTAAACTCAACCGTCTCCGGATGTCTTCCGTCCAGATATTCCCCGTCGATCCGGTATGTGGTGACCTCATAGCCGCTTCCATGCTTAATGATCGTCACCGTTCCATGCTTAAGGCCTGTATCCACGGTTTTCCCGAAGATCTCCTTCACCTGCTCCGGCTTTGCGGAGGTTGTAATGTCCCAGTCCCCCGGAATTCTCCCGAGGACTGCGTCCCGGACACAGCCTCCGACGATAAATGCCTCGTATCCATGGCTTCGTATATTGTCAATGATCCATTCCGTCTCATAGGGCATCTCAATTCTCACCG
>OHJJ01000307.1_pt1 | contig 29460 bp, 24 predicted proteins | sample 1568551 | NCBI WGS metagenome assembly OHJJ01 (sample SAMEA3879505, study PRJEB24766) | human gut metagenome | biome: human-associated habitat; feature: feces | place: USA | collected 1985/1987 | reverse complement strand
TGGTCTTTTTGGCCAGGTTCAGTCCGTACAGCACCCGGCGCTTGCTGTATGTAAGGGTTTCGGGGGTGTTCATATACTTGGGCTCGGACTTGTCCAGCACCCGGCTGCCGAAGCCCACCACGTCGCCCCGCACGTCGATCACCGGCAGGATCAGCCGGTTGCGGAACTTGTCGTATATGTGCCCGTTCTTTCCGCTGACGGCCAGGCCCGCCCGGATCAGCTCGTCCTTGGAATAGCCCCTGGCGGTCATGGCGGTCAGCAGGGCGTCCCAGCTGTCCGGCGCGGCCCCCATGCCGAAGCGCACGGCGATCTTCCGGTGGATCTGCCGCCGGTCCAGATAGTCCCGGACGGCCTGGCCCTCCGGGGCCTGGAGGGTCTGATAGTACCACCGGGCGGCGTCCCGGTTCAGCTCCAGCATCCGGCGGCGGAGCTTCTCCGTGCCGTCGCTGGCCTCCTCCGGCACCGGGATGTTGGCCCGCTTGGCCAGAAACCGCACCGCGTCGGGATAGGACAGATTCTCGATGTCCATGACGAAGTTGATGACGCCGCCGCCCTTTTTGCAGCCGAAGCAGTGATAAAACTGCTTGTCCGGCAGCACATGGAAGGAGGGGGTCTTTTCGTTGTGGAAGGGGCAGCAGCCCCAGAAGCTGCCTCCCTTGGGCGTCAGGGACACATAGGAGCCCACCACGTCCACGATATCGTTCCGGGCGATCAGCTCGTCCAGAAAGCTCTGGGGAAACGGCATGGCTGCACCTCCTGTCCGGCCGGAATTCCCGTGATATCTATAGATACCCCTAAAATTCTCGGAATCCTCTTTTTTTGCGAAAATTTTTTGAAAAAATTTTTCCCGCCGCAGACGCGGCGGGAAAAACAGGATAAGCCCCGGTTACAGGGTGTATTTCTTCTGATATTCGGCGAAGTACCGGGCGAAGGAGGCGGACTTCATGGCCTTGACGCTGTTGAGGTACTCATGGGTGTCGAAGGAGTCGGATTCCAGCTCGATCATGGCCACGGCGATGTTGGAGCAGTGGTCCGCCACCCGCTCATAGTTGGTCAGCAGGTCGTTGAAGATAAAGCCCTGGTTCAGAGTGCACACGCCCTTTTGCAGGCGGTCCACATGGTGCAGCTTCATCTCGTCGCACAGGCCGTCCACGATCTCCTCCAGCGGCTCCACCCGGGAGGCGCCCTCCAGGTCGCCGGAGACGAAGGCCCCGACGGCCAGGTGCAGGATCTCGGTGATGGCCTGCTCCAGGGTCCGCAGCTCCCGCTCGGCCTCCGGGGAGAACACCACGCTTTTGGCGTTGATCTCCCGGGCGGCGTCGCAGATGTTCAGGGCGTGGTCGGAAATGCGCTCAAAGTCGGAGATGGTGTGCAGATACTTGGACACCTCCTCGCTTTGCCGCTGGGACAGCTCCTTGCCGGTGATCTTCATCAGATAGGTGCCCAGCCGGTCCTCGTAGCGGTCGATGGCGTTTTCGGCATCCTCCACTGCCCGGCAGCCCTTGTCGCTGAATTTGTGCACCAGATCCATGGCCCGAAGCAGGTTGTCCATGGCCCGCCGGGCCATGGCGTCGGTGACCTGGCGGCTCTGCTCCAGGGCCAGAGCCGGGTGCAGCAGAAAGCGCTCCTCCAGCCGGTCCATCTCCTGCTCCTCCCGGACGCTTTCGGGGTTCTCCGGGATCAGCAGGCACACGCACTTTTCCAACACTCCGATAAGCGGCGCCAGCACAATGACCGTGGCCAGACGGAACAGGGTGTTCATCAGGGCAATAGACACGGCAGTCATGGTCATGGTCAGGAAATCGAAATGCACGATGGCATTGACGGCGTAAAACACGGTGGCCCAGATCACCACGCCCAGCACGTCGATCAGCAGATATACAAAGGCCGTGCGCTTGCCGCTGACGTTGGCCCCCAGAGCCGACAGCAGCACCGGCACCGCCGCGCCGATGGCGATGCCCATGATGATGGGCAGGGCGATCTCAAAGGTGATGGCCCCGGTGACGGCCAGCGCCTGGAGAATACCCACAGCGGCGCTGGCGCTCTGGATAACGCTGGTGAACAGCAGACCCGCCAGAATGCCCAGCAGGGGGTTAGAGAAGGAGGTCAGGGCGTCGATGAACACCTGACTGTCCCGCAGAGGGGAGACGGCGTCGCTCATAATGGACATGCCGTACATCAGCACCGCAAAGCCCAGCAGGATGTCCCCGATGTGGTGGGTAGAGGGCCGCTTGGCGGCCATGCGCAGGATGATGCCGACGACGGCCACCAGGCCCGTCAGGGTGGCGGTACTCAGCAGGGTCACCCAGCCGCTGCCGCCGCTGAGACTGCTGAGACAGAGGATCCACCCGGTGACGCTGGTGCCCAGAATGGCGCCCATGACGATGCCGATGGCCTGGTTTACCTTCATCATGCCGGAGTTGACGAAGCCCACCACCATCACGGAGGTGGCGGAGGAGGACTGGATCACGGCGGTGACGCCGGTGCCCAGCAGAACCCCCTTCAGCGGTGTGCTGGTCAGCTTATACAGCACCAGCTCCAGCTTGCTTCCGGCGACTTTTTTCAGGCCGTCGCCCATGATGGCCATGCCGAATAAAAACAGCGCGATGCCGCCTAACAGGCCGATGATCTCGGATGCACCCATACGCATTCCCCTCCCAGTATATGTCTATTCTATAGTATAGCAAATTCCGGGGAGCCGTGTCGATGGAAAACCCCGCAAAAGAATGGAGAATTGCGGAGAAAAAACGCCGGATTCTTTGTGTATTCCACAAAATCCTTCGGCAAAAAAATAACAATTCTTGCGTATCCCGCCGGGGCGGGGTATACTATATTATTATACCATCAATTAGACTGGCTTAACGCTGCAAAAGGAGCCCTTATGTTCAAGCATTGTCTCATCGTGTTTCTGGTGTCCATGGTGCCCATCATCGAGCTGCGGGGGGCCATCCCCTACGGCGTGGGCTTCGGCCTGCCCCTGTGGCTGACGTATATCATCGCCATTGTGGGCAATATGCTGCCGGTGCCGCTGATCTATTTCTTTGCCCGGAAGGTGCTGGAGTGGGGTCGGGACAAGCCCGTCATCGGGAAATTCTTCACCTTCTGCCTGGAAAAGGGCAAAAAGGGCGGCGAAAAGCTCCAGGCCAAGGCAGGCCGGGGCCTGTTCTGGGCGCTGCTGCTGTTTGTGGGCATCCCCCTGCCCGGCACGGGGGCCTGGACCGGCACCCTGGCCGCCAGCCTCCTGGATATGGATTTCCGCAAGAGTGTGCTGGCCTGTATGGGCGGCGTGCTGCTGGCCGGGTGCATTATGGGCGCCCTGAGCCTGCTGGGAGTCTCCGCCTTCGGCGCCATCGCCGGATAAAAAGCAGCATATAAACAGCAAAAAGCCCCCTGCCGGGGGCTTTTTTCGTGCCATCCTCCTGGTGAGCCGCTTACCGCTTGTCCCCGGGGCGGAAGATCAGCGCCGCCAGCACCCCGAACACTACGGCAGCGGCAATGCCCCCGGCGGTGGCCGTCAGCCCCCCGGTCAGAGCGCCCAGCAGTCCCTTTTCCGCCACGGCCTTCGCCACCCCCTTGGCCAGGCAATAGCCAAAGCCCGTCAGGGGCACCGTGGCTCCGGCGCCGCCCCAGTCCACCAGGGGCTGATACAGCCCCACCGCCTGCAACAGCACCCCCGCCACCACATAGCCCGTCAGGATCCGGGCGGGGGTCAGCTGGGTCCGGTCAATGAGGATCTGTCCCACGGCGCACAGCAGTCCGCCGCACAAAAACGCGTTCAGATAGGTCACGTTTCCCCCTCCTTCCCGGCGGAAAACACCACCGCGTGGCAGATGCCCGGCACGCTCTCCCCCTGGAAGGAGGAGGTGGGGCTCAATAAGGCCCCGGTGGGGGCAAACACCAGCCGCCGCCACCGGCCCCGCCGCAGGCCGTCCAGCAGATATCCGTTCAGCACCGCCGCCGAGCAGCCGCAGCCGGAGCCTCCGGCGTGCATGTCCTGCTTCTCCAGGTCGTACAGCAGCATTCCGCAATCCTGATAGTTCCGGGACAGGTCCACCCCGTCCCGGCGGAACAGGTCCGTGACGATGGCGTGGCCCAGGGCCCCCAGGTCCCCGGTGACGATCAGGTCATAGTCCCCGGGGCCGGTTTTCGTCTCCCGGAACAGGGCCGACAGCGTGACATAGGCGGCGGGGGCCATGGCGGCCCCCATGTTGTTCACGTCGGTGATGCCCATGTCCACGATTTTCCCGCAGGTCACATGGGTGATATACGGCCCGTCCCCCTGGTCCCCCAGGATACAGCACCCGGCGGCGGTAGCAGTCCACTGGGCGGTGGGGGTCCGCTGGCTGCCGTAGGGCACCGGCATGCGGTACTGCCGCTCGGCGGTGCAGAAGTGCGAGGAGGTCAGCGCCGCGGCGCAAGAGGCATACCCGCCGTCGAGCATCAATGCGGCGAGCGACAGGCTCTCGCCCATCGTGGAGCACGCACCGTAGAGTCCATAGAATGGGATGCGGCTCTCTCGCAGAGCGAACGACGAGCCGACGCACTGGTTCAAAAGATCACCCGCGAAGATGAGGTCAAGGTCACTCACCTTGAGCCCCACCTTTTCCAGCGCGCGGGAGAGCGCGTGGCGCTGCATGGTACTCTCACCCTTTTCCCAGGTCTTCTCGCCGAAGAAGTGATCCTCGCTCAATTCGTCAAAGTATTCGCGCAGCGGGCCTTCGCCCTCGAACCGCCCGCCGACGGCGGCGAACGAGAGGACGGAGGGACATGTGCGCAGGCGGCGCGTCTGCGCGCCGACGGTTTTTTGCTCCATCACGCTCTTCCTTTCCGATGGATTTAGGGGAATCCCTCAAAAGTGGCATTAGTTTCTGCCGTTTTTCCAAGAATATGAGTACTTGACGCATATTGCGCAAGATGTTATGATGAAAATACATTGATATAGGAGGATTTTTCCGTGAAGCATGTGATTTCTACGACCACTGCCCCCGGCGCCGTCGGCCCCTACTCCCAGGCGATCGAAGCAAACGGTTTTGTATTTGTCTCCGGCCAGCTTCCGCTGGACCCGGCGACCGGCGCATTTGTTCCCGGCGGCACGTCCGAGCAGGCGGAGCAGAGCATCAAGAATCTGCTCGCGGTGCTCGAGGCGGCTGGCTGCAAGGCTGAGGACGTTGTCAAGACGACCGTGTTTATGATCGATATCGGCGATTTCGGCGTTGTCAACGAGGTGTACGGCAAGTATTTCTCCGGCGAGTGCCCCGCGCGCTGTGCGATGCAGGCGGCCGCCCTGCCCAAGGGCGCGCTGGTCGAGATCGAGGCCATCGCGGTCAAGCCGTAAAGCGCGAAAACCAAAAAGAAAAGGGAGAAACAGCGTGTTTCTCCCTTTCTTTTTGTGCACGGACGCGGTATAATATTTAAATTGCCTTATGATATTTTACTTTCCGGGAGGAAATGGAATGAAAGAAGAAATGCGTACCATCGGCTATCTCTGCCCCGCGTGCCACAAGCGCGTCATCCAGCAGAGAAGCGTGTTTGCCCTGAGCGCCTCGGGTGCGGTCGTGAGCTGTGAGTGCGGCGAGTCAAGCCTGACCATCGAGGCGGAGGAGAACAAATTCCGCCTGAGTGTGCCGTGCGGCGTGTGCGGTGAGGAGCATCTGGCGGAGTGCAGCGCCGACAAGCTCCTGCACGGGCGCGGCATCGGCCTTGCCTGCCCCGATACGAAAATGCTCTGCTGCTTTATCGGCGAGGACTACGCCGTCGAGCACGAGATGGAGCAGCTCTCGCTCGCGGCGGCCAAGGAGCGCGAGCAGGGCGACGACCCCGCCGCCTTTGCCGACAGCGTCATCATGTATGAGATCCTCTCCGAGCTCAAGGAGATCGCCGCGCGCAAGGACGGTATCACCTGCTCCTGCGGCAGCAAAAGCTACGGCATGGAGATTCACAGCACCTACGTCGACCTTGTGTGCAAAAGCTGCGGCGCGAAGCTGCGCATCCCCGCGGCGACGGACGAGGACCTCGACCGCCTCTGCTGCCGCATGAAATTACAGATCAAAAGCGAGTGAGGGAAGACTATGATCGGTTTTCTTGCGAGTCGGTTCATCAAAGACTATCAGAACACGTCTGATGCCGCAGTGCGGCGCGCTTACGGTGTGCTTTGCGGCGCGGTGGGCATTGTCATCAACCTCTTGCTCTTCGCGCTCAAGCTGTTTGCCGGCACGCTTGCGGGCTCTGTCGCCGTCACGGCGGACGCCTTTAACAACCTGTCCGACGCGGGCGCGTCCATCGTGACGCTGCTGGGCTTTCGTTTGGCCGGGCAGAAGCCCGACCCCGAGCATCCGTTCGGCCACGGGCGGCTGGAGTATATCTCGGGCCTCATCGTCTCGATCGTCATTTTGCTGATGGGCTTTGAACTGCTGCGCGACGCCGTGGGCGCGATCCTGCATCCCGAGGCTGTGGAGTGCAGCGTGCTGACGGTGGCGATCCTGCTTGTCTCCATCTGCGCCAAGTTCTACATGTACTGCTACAACCGCGGCGTGGGGAAGAAGATCAGCGCCGCCGCCATGCAGGCGACCGCGGCGGACAGCCTGTCCGACTGCGCGGCGACCGCGGCGGTGCTGCTTGCGACACTCGCGGGCTATTTCCTGCATTGGCAGATCGACGGCTGGTGCGGCTTGGTCGTGTCGCTGCTCATCCTGTGGGCGGGCGTGCAGGCGGCAAGAGACACCCTCTCGCCGCTGCTCGGCCAGCCGCCATCGGAGGAGTTTGTGCAGGAGATCCGCGATATTGTGATGGCGAATAAGGCCGTGTGTGGCATCCACGACCTTGTGGTGCACGATTACGGCCCTGGCCGCGTGATGATCTCGCTGCATGCCGAGGTGCCCGCGCACGGCGATATTCTCACCCTGCACGACGAGATCGACAACGTGGAAAAGCAGCTGCACGACAAGCTTGGCTGTGAGGCGGTCATCCACATGGACCCCATCGTGACGGACGACGAGACCACCAACGCCGCGCATCAGAAGATCGCCTCGCTCGTGCGCGGCATCGACGAGAATATCTCCATCCACGACTTTCGCATGGTCACGGGGCCGACGCACACGAATGTGATCTTCGACGCCGTTGTTCCCTACGGCTGCAAAATGAGCGACAGGGAAGCGGAGGAGAAGATCAAAAAGGCGGTACACGAGCTGGATCCGAGCTATTTCGCTGTGGTGCAGATTGACAAGAGCTATGTGAGATAAGCGCACGAGCGCAAAAGGAGAACCGATGACGGAAGAAATCAAAAAGCTGAAGGAACTCATTGACGGAACGGACAATATCGTCTTTTTCGGCGGGGCAGGTGTTTCGACCGAGAGCGGTATCCCGGATTTTCGCAGCGTGGATGGCCTGTATCATCAGCAGTGGGACGACCCGCCGGAGACGATCCTGAGTCACACGTATTATGAGCGCTATCCCGAGAAGTTTTTCGCCTTTTACCGCGCGAAGCTCCTCTGCGAAGGCGCAAAGCCCAACGCCGCGCACTTAAAGCTCGCCGAGTGGGAAAAGGAAGGGAAGCTCAAGGCCGTCATCACGCAGAATATCGACGGGCTGCATCAGGCGGCGGGCAGCAAGAATGTCCTCGAGCTGCACGGAAGCACCTTGCGCAACTACTGCGAGAAGTGCGGCAAGTTCTACGACGTGTCCTACATCAAGCATTCGCAGGGCGTGCCGCGCTGCACCTGCGGCGGGCGCATCAAGCCCGACGTGGTGCTCTACGAAGAGGGCCTGGACGAAAAGACACTCTATCGCGCGGTGGAGTACATTCAGGAGGCCGACGTGCTCATCATCGCGGGCACATCGCTCGCGGTCTATCCGGCGGCGGGCCTCGTGCGCTACTATCGCGGACACAAGCTCGTTGTCATCAACAAGACGCCGCTCGACCGCGGACTTGGTGCAGACCTTGTCATCACGGGCGCGGTGGGGGAGACGCTCGCGCAGCTTTAACACGAAAAAGATGCCGGAAAAGTTTGAAAAATCTGAGCTTTTCCGCCATTTCTCTTACAGCAAAATTTTTTATTTTTTCTCTCAAAAAAAGGTTGACATTTGGCCTATTTTGGGCTTATAATGGCCAAGCGGTCGTTGAGAGACAGCCGCTTGAAAGATGAACATGCGGGTGTGCTGGAATTGGCAGACAGGCTAGCTTGAGGTGCTAGTGTTCGTATGGACGTGCGGGTTCAAGTCCCGCCATCCGCACCATCTTTTTAAAAATCAAATATGCGCGAGTGGTGGAATTGGCAGACTCGCTAGATTCAGGTTCTAGTGTTCATTACGGACGTGCGGGTTCAAGTCCCGCCTCGCGCACCATGATTGATCCTTGAAAGCATTGTGCTTTCAAGGATTTTTTCGTTTCTGCGATTCTTTGACCCTTATTTATCTCGATAAGCGCGGGCGCTACTGCTTCCAAATGGACGAAATTCTTGATCCGGAAACGGTGAGCAACGTTACCGTCTTCGGAGAGACGTTCTCCATCGAATGACGGGACGATAAAGCATATTTATGTAAAAAGGAGCCTCTGCATCAAAGCAGAGGCCCCTTTTTCCTGTTTTCACCGCAGCGCGTCCTTCATTTCTTTTACATACGCACCGATGTGCTCGGGCGCGTCCTTGCCGTACTGGGCAAGGAGCTTGACGATGGCGGAGCCGACGATCGCGCCGTCGGAGAGGTCGGCCATCTTCTTCGCCTGCTCGGGCGTGGAGATGCCAAAGCCGATGGCGCAGGAAATATCTGTGTTTTCCCGCACGAGGGAGACGATGGAGGCGAGGTCGGTCTTGATCTCGCTGCGCTCGCCCGTGACACCGAGCGATGAGACGATATAGAGGAAGCCCTCGGCCTCGCGCGCGATCATCACGATGCGGTTCTCCGACGTCGGCGCGATGAGGGAGATAAAGTCGACGCCGTACTTGCGGCACGCGGGGAGAAATTCTTCCTTTTCCTCATACGGCACGTCCGGCAGGATGAGCCCGTCGATGCCAACATCGCGGCAGTTGGACAAAAAGCGCTCTGTGCCGTAGGAAAAGACGACATTCGCGTACGTCATAAAAACCATGGGGATCGTCACGCCGCGCCGCAGCTCGCGCACGAGATCGAAAATCTTGTCGGTCGTTACGCCGCTTTGCAGGGCGCGCAGGTTAGCGGCCTGAATGACGGGTCCCTCCGCCGTGGGGTCAGAGAAGGGGATGCCGAGTTCGATGAGGTCGGCGCCGTTTTGCGCGGCAGCGCGGACGGCAGCCGCGGTCGTTTCAAGATCGGGGTCGCCGCAGGTCAGAAAGGCGATGAACGCCTTGCCGTGGTCAAATGCTCTTGCAAGATCACTCATGAAGATCCTCCCCTCTGTAGCGGGCGATGGCGGCGCAGTCCTTGTCGCCGCGGCCGGAGATCGTGACGACGAGAAGCTGCTCGCTCCCCATCGTGGGCGCGAGCTTTCGCGCGTAGGCGACGGCGTGGGCCGATTCGATGGCGGGGATGATGCCCTCCGTGCGGGCGAGGTATTCGAACGCCTGCACGGCCTCCTCATCGGTGATGGCAACATACTCTGCGCGGCCGATGTCGTGCAGGTACGCATGCTCAGGGCCGACGGCGGAGATGGAATACACCGGCGCGATCTGACCGTACTCGTCCTGGCAGAAGTAGGACTTCATGCCGTGGAATATGCCGAGCCTGCCGGTCGAGATGGTCGCGGCGGTCTCAAGCGTGTCGATGCCGCGGCCCGCGGCCTCAACACCGATGAGGCGCACAGCAGGATCGTCGATGAAATGGTAAAAGCTGCCGATGGCGTTCGAGCCGCCGCCGACGCACGCGACCACGGCATCGGGCAGACGTCCTTCCTTTTCGAGCATCTGCTGCTTGATCTCGCTTGAGATGACAGACTGGAAATCGCGTACGATGGTGGGGAAGGGGTGTGGCCCCATGACAGAGCCGAGACAGTAGTGCGTGTCGCTGATGCGCGTCGTCCACTCGCGCATGGCTTCGGACACGGCGTCCTTGAGCGTGGCGGTACCAGAGTTGACGGGCACGACCGTCGCGCCGAGAAGGCGCATGCGGTAGACATTCAGCGCTTGGCGGATGGTGTCCTCCTTGCCCATGAAGACGACGCACTCCATGCCCATCAGCGCCGCGGCGGTGGCGGTCGCCACGCCGTGCTGGCCCGCGCCGGTCTCGGCGATCAGACGCGTTTTGCCCATCTTTTTCGCGAGCAGCGCCTGACCGAGCACGTTGTTGATCTTGTGCGCGCCGGTGTGGTTCAGGTCCTCGCGCTTTAAGTAGATCTTCGCGCCGAGGTCCTTTGTCATCTTCTCCGCGTAGTAAAGACGCGAGGGACGGCCCGCGTAGTCGTTCAGGAGCTGCGTCAGCTCATGTTGAAAATCGGGGTCGGCCTTGTAGTGGTTGTAGGCCTCTTCAAGCTCGATGATGGCGTTCATCAGCGTTTCGGGGACGTACTGTCCGCCGTGCACGCCAAAGCGCCCGTTCGGATTCGACATGCCTTAGCCCTCCTTGCGCGCGGCGGCAACGAACGCCGCCATTTTGCTTTCGTCCTTGACGCCGTCCGTCTCGATGCCGGAGCTCACGTCCACGCCGTAGGGGTGCAGCGCGGCGATGGCGTCCGCGACGTTGTCGGGGTCGAGCCCGCCGGCGAGGAAATAGGGCCGCTGCACGCTCCGGACGAGGCTCCAGTCGAATGTCTTGCCCGTGCCCGCGCCGGAGTCGAGCAGCACGAGGTCGGCGGCGCAGTTTTCGATGGCGGGGAGGTCGGCTTCGCTTTTCAGCTTGCCCGTCAGCGCGCGCAGGCGCGCGATGTAGTCGTCATCCTCGCTGCCGTGGAGCTGCGCGACATCGATGACGCCGCGGTCTAAGAGCTCTGCCACGGCCTCGACCGGTTCGTTGACGAACACCCCAGCGGCCAGAATGTCGGGGGCAAGCAGCGATTTGAGTGCTGCTGCCTGCTCGGGGGACACATAGCGCTTGCTCTTTTTGGCAAAGACGAAGCCGACGAGGTCGGGCTTCAGCTTGTTGACGGCGGCAATGTCGCTCTCGCGCGACAGACCGCAGAGTTTCACCTTGGTCATAAGTTACCTCTCAATTCCGCGAGCCGTCTGGCCTTGTCGGGGGCCCGCATCAGTGTTTCGCCGATCAGCACCGCGTCGGCGCCGATCGAGCGGAGCGCGGCGACGTCCTGCGTGCTCTGCACGCCGGACTCGGCCACGTAGACCGCCTCCGGCGGGATGCGGTCGCGCAGCCGCGCGGCGTTGGAAAAGTCGACGGAAAAATCCTTCAGATTGCGATTGTTGACGCCGATGATCTTCGCGCCCGCCGCGACGGCGGAGCGGATCTCGTCCGCGTCGTGCGTCTCCACGAGCGCGGAGAGACCGAGTTCGTCGCAGACGGCGAGATATTGCGCGAGCGCCTTCGTGTCCAGCAGCGCGCAGATCAGCAGCACGCAGTCCGCGCCCATCAGGCGGGACTGATAGAGCTGGTAGTCGCTGACGGTGAAGTCCTTGCGCAGCATCGGCGTTGAGACGGCGGCGCGAATTTCGCGGAAGATGTCGTCCGAGCCCAAGAACCACTTGGGTTCTGTCAGGCACGAGATGCAGTCCGCACCGGCGGCCTCGTAATCGCGCGCGATGTCGAGATAGGGAAAGTCCCGCGCGATGACGCCCTTGGAGGGCGAGGCCTTTTTCACCTCGCAGATGAAGGACAGATCATCTTTTTTGAGCGCGTCGTAAAAGCGCGCGCCGTTCGCGCGGCCCTTTTCGCGGCACATCGCCTGTAAGATATCAAGGCTCATGTTCTCGCTGTCTGCCAGCACGCGCTCGCGGGCGTGGGCGGCCAGCTTGTCGAGGATGCTCATGCGTTCGCCTCCGCGCGGTTGCTGACGGCGATGAAGCGCTCGAGCGTTTCAAGCGCCTTGCCGGAGTCGATGAGCTCGGCGGCGAGGGCGATGCCGTCCTTCATGCTCTCCGCCTTGCCGCCGATGTAGAGCGCCGCGCCCGCGTTCATCAGCACTGCGTTGCGCTTGTGGCCCTTTTCGCCCGACAGGATGGCGCGGGTGATGGCAGCGTTTTCCTCCGGTGCGCCGCCCTTGAGGTCGTCCTTGGTGCAGCGGTCAAAGCCGAAGTCCTCGGGTGTGATGACATAGCTCTTGTACCAGTCGTCACGAATTTCGCATACGCTGGTCGGCGCGCTGAGGGAAATTTCGTCGAGCTTGTCCTGTCCATAGACGACCATGCCGCGCTTGACGCCAAGGCTCACGAGCACGCGCGCGAGCGGCTCGACAAGGTACTCGTCGTACACGCCGAGCAGCTGCATTTTCGGCGAACCGGGGTTCGTCAGCGGCCCCAAGATGTTGAACACCGTGCGGAAGCCCAGCTCCTTACGGATCGCGCCGACGTATTTCATCGAGCTGTGGTACTTCTGCGCAAAGAAGAAGCACATGCCGACCTCTTTTAAGAGCGTCACGCACTGCTCGGGGCTCTGCTGGATGTTGACGCCGAGCGCTTCGAGGCAGTCTGCCGTGCCGCACTGGGACGAGGCGGCGCGGTTGCCATGCTTGGCGACCTTCATGCCGCCCGCCGCCGCGACAAGGGCGGAGGTGGTGGAAATGTTGAAGCTGTGGGCGTTGTCGCCGCCGGTGCCTACGATCTCGAAAAGCTCCATGCCGGCATCTACCTTGGTGGCGTGGTCCCGCATGGCAGCAGCGCAGCCTGCGATCTCGTCGGTCGTTTCCGCCTTGGCGCTCTTGGTGGAGAGTGCCGCCAGAAAGGCTGCGTTCTGGGTGGGCGTGGTCTCGCCGCTCATGATCTCGTTCATCACGGCGTAGGCTTCGTCATAGGTCAGGTCCTGTTTGCTGACGATCTTCACGATTGCTTCCTTGATCATTTTCTTAACCCTCCATAAAATTTTTCAAGATCGACCGGCCCTGTGGGGTCAGGATGGATTCCGGATGGAACTGCACCCCATAGATGGGGTATGCAAAGCGTGGGCTGTATCTTCATGGCCGCTTCCCCTTTCTGTAAAAACAAAAACTCCCCCGGCTCTTCTGCCGAAGGAGTATAAAACAAAACGCCCCCGACAGAAGAACGCTCTTCTGTCAGGGACGAATAAAGCTTGGCCTTTTATCCGCGGTACCACCCTGATTTCATGGGTATGACCCCATGCACTTGGCGGGATGCCAACACATCCCCGGCAACTGACGTATGCCCTCACGTTGCAGAATACTATGCGGCAAAAGCGCCGCAGTTCCCTGCACCCTCAGCGGTCCATTTCGGGAAAATATAACGCAAAGTCACACTTTCCTTGACGAACTGTTTCCGGTCTGCTTCTCAGCTGCGCAGGCTCTCTGTACAGGCGTGGTTCGCCGTTATCTCCGCTTCAACGGTTTAGTGTATTGAATTTGGCTATATTAAACCACGGATTTTTCGTTTGTCAATACCTGTTTGCAAATTTTTCAAAATCAGCCTATGTTTGCAGTGGGTTCAGCGCTTCCGGCGGCTGTTCGTGCTGGAAAACTTCACCGCTTTTGCCGGTCTGCGGCGGCTGTGCAGCGCACTGTAATAGCCAAAGGCTGTGCCGCATAAGCCGCCCACAATGTGCATGAAGTTTGCCACATTATCATGCACAAAAATGATATCGTACACCTGCTGACCGAAGTACAGCGCTGCAACCAGCAGCATGGTGACCGGGATGCCTCCGGAAAAGCCCGCCAGCGAGGAGAGCATGATGAGCATGAACACGATGCCGGACGCGCCCAGCAGCCCCGAACGCGGGAACAGCACGCATTGCAGCACGCCGGTGACCAGCGCGGTAAACAAAATACCCTTGAGCAGCGGGATGCTGCCGTATTTCTCCTCCATGGGCGGGCCCACCACCAACAGCAGCAGCATATTGTTGAGAAAATGCTCCCAGTTTGCATGGCCCAGCACATGGCCGAACAGCCGGATGTAGCCCAGTGGGTCCCGCCACGAAGAGCGGTACACGCAGAACAGGTTCATGGTGCTCCAGCCGTTCGTCCAGCCGTCTGCCAGCAGTACCAGCATGGACAACAGAAAAAAGGTAAGAATCACCGGCGAGTTATACTGGAGCTCCAGCTTCAGCTTGATCTTTTTCGTAAACAGTCATTCCCTTCACAGTATTATCGGCTTTACCCTCTGGTTTGCACCCAGTATGCGCCCATGCTCTGGCCGGGCTGGTTCGTTACTTCATCGTTGAGGTATGCCGCAAGGCCGCAGGCTTCCGGCTGCCAGCTGAGCGCGGCTTCCACTGTGGGGTACTCCACCTCGGCGTACCAGAACGCTGTGGGCAAGCCCTCGTCCACATGGTTCACCTCCAGCACCGCGCCGTCCGGCAGGCGATAGCTCCGGCGCACCTTTTTGATCAGGGGCTTGCCAATGATCTTTTCCTCCAGCTGCACAAACAGGTCTTTGTCGATGCTGCGCTCGATCTCCTCCCGCGCCAACCCCCCTGCGGACTTGAAGCAGAGGATATAGTCGGTGCTGCCGCCGGTCAGCGCTTCCTCCCGGATGCGCACCGTGGGCTGCACGCTGATATAGCCCTGCCGCATGGTGAACTCTTCCTCAAGGGGCAGCCCCTCCGGCCAGCCGGTCACCATCCATTTGCGTTCGATCTCCATAGCGTTTTCTTCCTTCCGCAAAATTTTGTATTTATTCTACCATATTTTTATGTTATGATAAAGAGCAGAACAAGCATCATTTTGCGCATTCTTTGTTGAAGGAGCATTTTATGAAAAGCGAACGCACTTATCCTGTATATAAAGTCAACAAGCACGCCGAAGGGCTTTTGGTGGGCGGGCACCCCTGGGTGTACGAGAACGACATTCTGGAAGCCCCCGGCACCGAGCCGGAAAACGGCACGCTGGTGGATGTGGTCAGCCCCAAGGGCGCCTATCTCGGCACCGGTTTTCTCTCGCTGCAAAGCAAGATCCGGGTGCGGCTGATCTCCCGCAACGCCAACGATACCTTTGATACTGCCTTCTGGCGGCGCCGGGTGGAGTACGCATGGGCGTACCGCAAAACGGTGCTGGAGCCTGCCGACTTTTCCGCCTGCCGCTTCATTTTTGGCGAGGCAGACCAGTTCCCCGGCCTGACGGTAGACCGGTTCAACAATGTTCTGGTCACCCAGACCCTGAGCGTGGGCATGGAAAGGCTGAAGCCGGTGCTCTTCCCGCTTTTGGCTGAGGTGCTGCGGGCGGACGGACAGACCATTGACGGCATCTATGAGCGCAACGACGAAGCCCTGCGTGCCAAGGAGGGGCTGGAACAAAACAAAGGCTGGTTTGCCCTGCCCGGCGAGAGCCACCCGGAAACCACCCAGACCGAGATCTGTGAAAACGGCGTGTACTACCATGTGGACTTTGAAAACGGGCAAAAGACCGGCTTTTTCCTTGACCAGAAATATAATCGTCGGGCGGTAGCACGCCTTGCCGCCGGGCACACCGTGCTGGACTGCTTTACTCACACCGGCAGCTTTGCCTTGAACGCGGCCAAGGGCGGGGCAGCCCGGGTGACTGCTGCCGACATCAGCGCCGAAGCCATTGCCATGGCAAAGCGCAACGCCGAACGCAACGGTCTCGACAACATGGATTTTCTCTGCGAGGACACCTTTGCCCTGCTGCCCCGGCTGGAAAAGGAGGGCAGTCCCTACGACTTCATCATTCTGGATCCTCCTGCCTTTACCAAGGCGCGCCGCACGGTGGAGAATGCCATGCGCGGCTACAAGGAGATCAACTACCGCGCCATGAAGCTGCTGCCCCGGGGCGGGTATCTGGCTACTGCCAGCTGCTCCCACTTTGCCACCGAGGAGTTGTTCATCAAGATGCTGCGCGCCGCCGCCAAGGACGCTCACCGGCAGCTGCGGCAGATCGAGGTAAAGCAGCAGGCACCGGATCACCCCATTCTGTGGGGCGTGCCGGAGACGAACTACCTCAAGTTTTTCCTGTTTCAGGTCATCTGATGCTTTTACAATAAGAACAATTGCCGCGCACTGCGCACCTTTCAGCCGGAGAAAGCTGTCCTGAAAGGGGTTTTTCCGGCGTAAAAGTCATACCAATCGCGGTTATTCCAAAAATCCGAGATCGTGTTTGTGCAGAATCGTCAGTTTTGTCAATTGCCTTTTTTGCCCGCAAGGACTATAATCTTAGCCATAGACAGCAACGGCGCTGTGGGTCACCTCCTGACTCGCAGCGCCGTTTTTGTTAAGATGTAAGCACGCTTTGGGTTTTTGCATTGCGGCAGACCCAAGGCGAAAGAAAAAAGTAAGATCAAGTAAGGAGTAGGATTTATGGCAGCAAATGTTATGGAGATCTACGGCAGCAAGGTCTTTAATGAGCACGTTATGAAGGAGCGCCTGCCCAGCGCTACCTACAAGAGCCTGAAGAACACCCTGCACAAGGGTGCTCCGCTGGATATCGAGGTGGCAAACGTCGTTGCCAGCGTGATGAAGCGCTGGGCTATGGAGCTGGGTGCCACCCATTACACCCACTGGTTCCAGCCCCTGACCGGCATCACCAGCGAGAAGCACGATGGCTTCGTCAGCCCTGTGGGCGACGGTACCGCCATCATGGAGTTCTCCGGTAAGGAGCTGGTACGCGGCGAGCCCGATGCTTCCTCCTTCCCCTCCGGCGGTCTGCGCGCTACCTGTGAGGCACGCGGCTACACCGCATGGGACCCCACCAGCTATGCCTTTGTGAAGGATGACGTGCTGTGCATCCCCACCGCATTCGTCAGCTACACCGGCGAGGCTCTGGATAAAAAGACTCCCCTGCTGCGTTCCATGAACGCACTGTCCGGTCAGGCCGTCCGTATCCTGAAGCTGTTCGGCAAGGACGTGGACTACGTTTCCACCACCGTCGGCCCCGAGCAGGAGTACTTCCTGGTCAAAAAGGAGGACTACGAGGCACGTCAGGATCTGATCCTTACCGGCCGCACCCTGTTCGGTGCTCCCTCTGCCAAGGGTCAGGAGCTGGAGGAGCACTACTTCGGTGTCATCCGTCCCGAGGTTTCTGCGTTCATGAAGGAACTGGACGAGGAGCTGTGGAAGCTGGGCGTGCCTGCCAAGACCAAGCACAACGAGGTTGCTCCCTGCCAGCACGAGCTTGCTCCCATCTTCGACACCACCAACGTAGCCATCGACCACAACCTGCTGACCATGGAGATGATGCGCAAGATCGCCCCCAAGTACGGTCTGGTCTGCCTGCAGCACGAGAAGCCCTTTGAAGGCGTGAACGGCAGCGGCAAGCACAACAACTGGTCCATGAGCACTACCCACGAGAACCTGCTGGACCCCGGCGACACCCCCATGGAGAACCTGCAGTTCCTGATCTTCTTGGCCGCTGTTATCAAGGCTGTGGATGAGTACGCTGACCTGCTGCGCACCTCTGTGGCTACCCCGGGCAACGATCACCGTCTGGGCGCCAACGAGGCACCTCCGGCCATCATCTCTATCTTCGTGGGCGAGGAGCTGGAAGCTGTCATTGATGCGATCGCATCCGATTCTCCCTATGCCGGCCCCGTCAAGATGAAGATGGATCTGGGCGTGGACGTTCTGCCCAAGTTCAGCAAGGACACCACCGACCGCAACCGTACCTCCCCCTTCGCCTTCACCGGCAACAAGTTCGAGTTCCGTATGCCCGGCTCTGCTGAGAACCTGAGCGACTGCAACACCATCCTGAACACCGCTGTCGCCAAGGAACTGAAGGGCTACGCCGACGAGCTGGAAGGTGCTGAGGACTTTACCAGCGCTGCCATCGCTCTGGTCAAGCGCACCATCCGCGACCATCGCCGCGTCATCTTCAACGGCAACGGCTATACCGCCGAGTGGGAGGCCGAGGCAGCCAAGCGCGGCCTGCCCAACAAGAAGAATACCCCCGCTGCTCTGCCCGCACTGGTCGAGCCCAAGAACATCGCCCTGATGGAAGAGTTCGGCGTGCTGACCAAGGTGGAGATGGAGAGCCGCTACGAGGTTGAGATGGAGCATTACTCCAAGATCATCAACATCGAGGCTCTGACCATGCTGGAGATGGCCCGCAAGCAGCTGCTGCCCGCCATCAACGCCTACATGAGCGAGGTTGCCAATACCGCCGCCTCCAAGCTGGCTGTCAGCGAGCACATCAGCGTGCGCAGCGAGACCAAGACTTTGGAAAAGCTTTCTTCTGACGCCGATACCATGAGCGATGCCATCGACACCCTGCAGGATGCCGTGAATGCCGCCAAGGCACTGCCCACCGAGAGCGAGAAGGCTGTTGCCTTCCACGATAACGTTCTCCCGGTGATGGACGCCCTGCGCGCCGCTGCCGACGATGCCGAGACTATCTGCGGCGAGGATTACTGGCCTCTGCCCAGCTACAGCAAGATGCTTTACTACGTCTGATAATCCCCTGACAGCGTAAAAAAATAAGCATCCGCCGGCTGCCGGATCAATTAGCCATTCTCCTTTTCCTATTTCTTACACCAGCCCAAAGACCTGCTCCCTTTTTGAGAGCAGGCCTTTGGGCGTTTTATTTGAAATGCAGTTTTTGTAAGGGGGTTATTTATGAGCTATTCCACCCAACAGGATATTCTGGATTTTGTGGAGGACAACAACGTCAAATTTGTGCGCTTTGCCTTCTGTGATATTTTTGGCACCCAGAAGAACATTGCCGTGCTGGCCAGCAATCTGTCCAAGGCGCTGGAAGAGGGCGTGTGCTTTGACGGCAGCTCCATTGCAGGCTTTATGCACGTTGAGGAAAGCGACCTTGTACTGCGGCCGGATCTTTCCACCGTGACCATCCTGCCGTGGCGTCCCACCGAAGGCCGAGTGATGCAGTTCTTCTGCGATGTGGAAAAGCCGGACGGCGCAGCCTTCAGCGGCAACTGCCGGGGCTTTTTGCGGGATGTGAACCGTAAATTCAAAAAGCTGGGGCTTACCTGCAACGTGGGTACCGAGTGCGAGTTCTATCTGTTTGAAAAGGACGACCGGGGCCGCCCTACCTGCATTCCCATCGACTTTGGCGGATATTTTGACGTTGCGCCGCTGGATGCAGGCGAGAATCTGCGCCGGGATATCTGCCTGACCATGGAGCAGATGGGCATGGCGCCCCAGCACAGCCACCACGAAAGCGGCAACGGCCAGAACGAGATCGACTGCCGCTACGCAGGGCCGCTGAAAACCGCCGACAACGTGATGACCTTTAAGCAGATCGTCCGTGCCATTGCCATGCGCAACGGCCTGCACGCCAGCTTTCTGCCCAAACCCCTGCCCCAGCAGGCCGGCAGCGGGCTGCACATCAACCTCTCGCTTTACATGGACGGCAAAAACCTGTTTGAGGGCGATATTGCCCCGGACAGCATTGCCGGCAGCTTTATGGCCGGTGTGCTGGCACACAGCCGGGAACTGACCGTGTTTACCAATCCCCTGCCCAACAGCTACCAGCGTTTTGGCTGTGACGAAGCGCCCCGCTATGTGAGCTGGAGCCGCCAGAACCGCAGCCAGCTGGTGCGCATTCCCATGGTCAAGGGCGACAACTGCCGCATGGAGCTGCGCAGCCCGGACCCCGCCTGCAACCCGTATCTGGCCATTGGCCTGATCCTTGCCGCCGGACTGGACGGCATTGAGCAGCGCATGGTCTTGCAGCCGCCGGTGAACCGCAACCTGTTCGATGCCGCCGAGGCCAAGGGACTGGGGCTTGAGACCCTGCCCGCCACCCTTGAGGAGGCGGTGCAGGTGGCCGAGGAGAGCGAGTTCCTGCGCCGGGTGCTGCCAGAGGGGCTTTCTAAACGCTATTTCTCGGAGGAGCTCAAGCGCTGCGCCGCACTGCGGAGTGCGCCTGACCGGGCCGAGCACGAGCGCGTCTATTATTTTAACGCCATCTGATCCCTGCCTGCGCAGGAGAAAGGAGTGCGGAATGGGACGCGCACTGATCGTAAGCGCCGGTGCCAACTCCAACGAATATATTGCCGCGCGGCTGTCCGAGATGGGTTACAGCCGCCCGGTGATCATTCCCAGCGGAGCCGAGGCACGGCGCAGAATGTCGGAATCTGATTTTGAGTTGATCGTGGTCAACGCTCCCCTGCCCGATGAGTTCGGGCACGAATTGTGCATCACCGCTGTGGAGCAGACCGATGCCGGTGTGGTCTTTCTGGTAAAGGCTGCACAGGCTGAGCAATTGCTTGCCCCCCTGAACGAGCAGGGGGTGCTGCTGCTGAGCAAGCCCTTCACCACCCCGTTGTTTTTGCAGGCCATGCACATGGCGGCTGCCAGCAACCACCGCTTGCAGCGTCTGCGGCAGGAGAACGCCCGCCTGCAGGACAAGATCGGGCAGCTGCGGCTGGTCAGCCGGGCAAAGTGCTGTCTGGTAGAGCACGCCCACATGACCGAGGCCGAAGCGCACCGCTACCTTGAAAAACAGGCTATGGACACCCGCCGCGACCGCGCCGAGGTGGCGCAGGAGGTGCTGGAGGAATACGCTGACAGAAGCGAATAAAAAGCAGGGCTTCGCCCCGCACCCGCAGGGAAAGGGGTGCGCCGGGAGCGTGCCTTTTATGGGAAAGTTTTATTCTACAACAAAGGAAGGTATATTTTTATGGCAAAATTTATTTTTGTGACCGGCGGCGTGGTCTCCGGTCTGGGCAAGGGCATTACCGCTGCATCTCTGGGTCGGCTTTTGAAGTGCCGCGGCCTGAAGGTGGCCAGCCAGAAGCTGGACCCCTATGTGAACGTGGACCCGGGCACCATGAGCCCGCTGCAGCACGGCGAGGTGTTCGTGACCGATGACGGCACCGAGACCGATTTGGATCTGGGACACTACGAGCGCTTCATTGACGAAAATCTGAACAAGTACTCCAACCTGACCACCGGCAAGGTGTACTGGAACGTGCTGAACAAGGAGCGTCAGGGCGCTTATCTGGGACAGACGGTGCAGATCATCCCCCACATCACCAACGAGATCAAGAGCTACATCTATAATCTGGCCTCCTCTACCGAAGCCGATGTGGTCATTACCGAGATCGGCGGCACCACCGGCGATATCGAGAGCCAGCCCTTCCTTGAAGCCATCCGTCAGGTTGGTCTGGAGCAGGGACGGGATAACTGCTGCTACATCCATGTGGTGCTGGTGCCCTACATCTCCGGCTCGGATGAATACAAATCCAAGCCCGCGCAGCACTCGGTCAAGGAGCTACAGGGCATGGGCGTAAGCCCCGACATCATCATTCTGCGCGCAGACGGCAGCGTGGGCAGCGACATCCGCCGCAAGATCAGCACCTTCTGCAATGTCAAGCCGGAGTGTGTCATCGAGAACCTGACCATGCCGAGCCTCTACCAGTGCCCGCTGATGCTGCACACCAACGGTCTGGACGATGTGGTGGTGCAGCAGCTGCACCTTGATGTTCCCCCTGCCGACCTGACCGAGTGGAAGCAGGTGGTCTCCCGCATTGCCACCCGCAGCAAGACCTGCACCATTGCACTGGTGGGCAAGTATGTCAAGCTGCACGACGCATATCTCTCGGTGATGGAAAGCCTGTATCATGCCGGGTTTGAGAATGACAGTCAGGTGGAAATCCGCTGGGTGGAAAGCGAGGATCTGACCGATCAGGCCGCCTGCAAAGAAGCCTTTGCGGATGTGGACGGCATCATCGTGCCCGGCGGCTTTGGCGACCGCGGCATTGAGGGTATGATTCAGGCAGCCCAGTACGCCCGCGAGAACCGTGTTCCCTGCTTTGGCATCTGCCTTGGTATGCAAATCATGGTCATTGAATTTGCCCGCAATGTGCTGGGCTACAAGGACGCTAATTCCAGCGAGTTCACCCCGGACGGTGCCCACAACGTCATCTCCCTGATGCCGGACCAGCAGGGCAATATCCCCAAGGGCGGCACCATGCGTCTGGGCAAGTACCCCTGCACGGTGGCGCCCGGCACCAAGATGGCCGAGTGCTACGGCGAGAGCGAGATCTGGGAGCGCCACCGCCACCGCTATGAGTTCAACAACGACTTCCGGCAGGAGATGCAGGACGCCGGGCTGGTCATTTCCGGCACTAGCCCGGACGGCCATCTGGTGGAGACCGTAGAGCTGCCCGGCCGCGACTTCCATCTGGGTGCACAGTTCCACCCGGAGTTCAAGAGCCGCCCCAACCGCGCACATCCCCTGTTCAAGGGCTTTATCGCCGCTGCGCTGCGCTACCGCGCTGCCGCACAGCGGGATATGCTGCATCTGTAACAGCATAATATAACGGCAAGGCCGCAGCACAAAATACCGTGCTGCGGCCTTGCTGTATGTAAGACGATTTTAAATGCTTTCCGCGCCGTCCTGTCTGGCGTGATTTGCCTGCTTATTCTCGTACATCCGCTGGTCGGCGATGCAGCGCACCTGCTGCACGTCCACGCTTTCGGCGGGGTACAGGGCGTAGCCGCAGCTGGCACCCACGCTCACGGTATTGCCGTCGATCTCGTAGGGCACAGCGACCATCTCACAGATCATATTCATCTTACTGGCGCAGGCCTCCGGCTTCATTGAACCAAGCAGCAACAGCGCGAACTCGTCACCGCCCAGACGGAAGGCGTAGTCCCGGCTGCGGATGCAGCCCTGAAGCCGCTGGGAAACGCCCTTCAGCAGCTCATCACCCACATCATGGCCGTAGGTATCGTTGACCGGCTTGAAGCGATCCAAGTCCATATAGAACAGCGCAAAGGGCTGGCTGTGCTGCTCCAGCACGGTCAGTACCCGGTCGAAATAGCGCTTGTTCAGCAGGCCGGTCAGGCCATCGGTGTTGGCAAGGCTTTGCAGCAGATGCTGCTTGCCCATATCCTGCACGATCATCATCACGCGGGTCAGGCGATTTTCCTTCCACGCCATGGGAACGACCGTCATCATGAAAAATGCGCTTTTATCGCGGGCGGCATATTCCAGCTTGAGGGAGTCGTTGTCCGTTTTGATGAGCCTGCGCAGGTTTTCCGGTGCCAGCATCTGGGGGATCTTGGCGTTTTCACTGTCGGTCAGCACCACATACTTGCGCGATATCTGCTCCAGCATTTGCCGGTAGGAGCCCTCCGGCGGGTACAGCGGTTCTCCGCGCCGCTCGTGGTACTGGTAGCGGTCGCGGTCCAGATCGCACACTGCAAAACGCTCCACAACGCGTGCCATGCCCGCAAACATCATATCGCTCTTTTCCCGGCGGCGCTCCAGCTCCCGGCGGCGGTTGCGCTCTGCGTCACGCTGGATCTTTATCACGCCTGCCATGATCAGAAGCCCCAGCAGTGCAATGACCAGAATGGTAGCCACCTGCACCCGGCGCATCCCGGCATCCACCACCCCGGTGGGCACGATACCGATGATGCTCCAATCCATGAGCCCCAGCGGCTGATAGATCAGATAATATTTCTGCCGGTTCAACGTGTACAGCACGCAGCCCTCGCCGCCCTGCGGCAGGGTCTGCACCATGGTGTCAAAGTAAGGCTGATCCACGCTGGCGTTCTGCTGTAAGTAATCAAACAGGTTGGTCATCTGCTCGGTGATCTCGGTCTTTGTCTCGGTGGAAAGCACCACATCGCCGTTTGAGCGCACGATATAGCAATCGCTCTGTCCCTCATAGACCATGCTGCCCAGCAGCTTTTCCAGCACGGCGTTGTCGTAGCTGACCACCAGCGCCGTATAGGTAGTGCCGTCCAACTGCAGCGGCTGCTCCATTGGGATGGCAAACAGGATCTTGCGGATGCCCTGACTGGAGATATAGCTGGAGATCACTGGCTTGTTTTCGGTATACAGCTTTTCAAAAGTCGCCTTCATGTACTCTGCTGTGCCCTGCCGCCCGGCGGTGGTCCAGAACTCGCACTGCTCGTTGAACAGATAAAAATCCGTATATTGCCAGGTAGCCTTTTGGGCGATATACTCCTGCCACTGCCCCTCCTGCTCTCCCAGCTCCGCAAGGGTGCCCAGGTAGCTGTCCCAGTCGTTCAGGATGTTCCAGTTGCGCTGCGCAAACATGGTAAAGGTCTTGGCAGACTGCCCATAGGTAGAAAGCAGATTTGCCGTGCTTTCCTGATAGATCTGCTTCTGGGTATAGGCACTGTAAGCAAGGATGCCGACCAGCAGCACCAGCAGCATTCCTACTATGAGCAGTATATTTTTTTGTTTCTGCTTCATAGGTTTTCCCCCCCCCGCTGCCTCGCAGCCAGACCTCTTCACAATACGTTCTTCCAAAGGCTTTATGCCAAAGCGCTGTGCACAAAGTTCCGCAAAAGTGCACAAGTGCCGCGTGTCAGCGCCCGTATAAACCGACACTATCCCTAATAACATTATACCATTCCGCAAAAAAGCCTGTCAACACATCCATGGGGCGATTCGTGTCATTTCAAAGGCGATTCACGCAGAGTTGCCCTGTAAAGCTTGCAGACTTTTTGCAGACTTTCGGATAGCAAGTAAGTGCAAATATCGGTTAGTATTCGATAGTATTTGACAAGCCGCAAATACAAAAAACCGCATGAACACCGGATTTTCCAGTATTCATGCGGTTTTTCACGTTATGCAGAAGAAGGGACTTGAACCCTCACTCACTAGGAACTGGTGCCTAAAACCAGCGTGTCTGCCATTCCACCACTTCTGCTCATAGAAAAAAGGCAAGTCAAAAACCGACTTGCCTTCTGGTGCGAGGGAGGGGACTCGAACCCCCAAGGATAAACCACACGCACCTCAAACGTGCGCGTCTGCCAGTTCCGCCACCCTCGCATATTCTGTTCGTGCTGTCCACCCAACTCCTGAGGTTTGAAGCTGTGCTTGCGGACTGCTTGAATATATTACCACGTTCCTGTCGGATAGTCAAGCTCTTTTTCCCTTTTTTGAAAAAAATCCGGCGTAAGCATAGATACAGCGGTTGTATGAGGGGAGATCGCAGGAAAACTCATGCCCAGAAAAAACGCACAAGTTGAAATGCATCGGAACATGTGATATTATAAATATAACTATGGAAAAGCAACGGTGCGGTTGAAGCATCGGGGGAGATAAAAATGAACGATGATGTAGTGGTGTCCGTTCTTTGTACCGCATATAACCATGAAAAATACATCCGCAGTGCGCTGGATGGATTCGTGAATCAAAAGACGAACTTCCGGTACGAAGTGCTTATAAATGACGATGCGTCCACAGATCACACGGCTGCGATCATTGCAGAATATGAGGCAAAGCATCCGGACATCATTAAACCGGTATACCAGACGGAAAATCAGTATTCTAAGGGAGTATCCATCACGAAAAGCATTCTTTTTCCTCAGTCGAAGGGAAAGTATACGGCGATCTGTGAAGGCGACGACTATTGGTGCGATGAAAACAAACTGCAAAAGCAGGTGGATTTTCTGGAATCGCATCAGGAATATGCGGCCTGTGTGCACAATACCCGGCTGTTGGACTGCCGCACGGGCGGTTCGTGGCCGATGTATAAAGGAGATCAGGATCGTGACCTTACATTCAAGGAGGTCGTCAATTACAGTGCAGCCTGTTTCCATACGTCCTCGATTTTATGCAGGAGAGAGTGGTTCTGCATACCGGATGAACTCAGAGCAAATGGATTCGGTGATTATCCGCGTGCAGTTTATATGCGGCTGAACGGGAAGATCCACTATTTAAAGGATATCATGTCTGTCTACCGGATGTTTACCGCCGGTTCGTGGACTGCCCGGAACCAGAACAACGCATCTAAGCAACAGCGCATTTGCAGCCAGAAAGCGAGAACGGACTTTACAGAAAAGCTCCGCCGGTACTGCCGTGAACAGGGGGTTGCGCCCGAATACCAGAAGGCGGTAAATGATGTAGCGAACCGTGACCAGCTGCAGCTGGCAGTTCTCCAGAAAGGCGGCAGATGCCTTTTGCATGGTCCGCAGCTGGGCATTTTTATGGGACTGTCGCTGGAAAAGAAAATACATGTGCTGGATACGGTACGGACGGAGTTTAAGACAGAACGAAATGAAAAAAGATAAGAACATTATTCTTGACAACTTTATCTGGCGCTTTGCAGAGCGCTGCGGTGCCCAGCTTGTGACAGCTGTTGTAACGCTGCTGCTGGCCCGTATTCTGGTGCCGGAAGATTACGGCAGGACGGCGCTGGTGGCGGTGTTCATCAACATTTTGCAGGTGTTCATCGACAGCGGTCTTGGTACAGCACTGATCCAGAAAAAAGATGCAGACGATCTGGATTTTTCATCGGTATTCTATTTTAACTTTGCGGTGTGTCTGGTGCTGTATGCCGGAATTTATATTGCGGCATTCTATAAAGACCTTACGCTGACGCCCGTGGTTCGCGTTGCAAGCCTGACGCTGGTGTTTTCCGGTGTCAAAGGCATCCAGCAGGCCTATGTGTCCCGCAATATGCTGTTCAAACGCTTTTTCTTTGCAACGCTGGGCGGTACGCTGTTCTCCGCATTTCTGGGGCTGGGTATGGCTTATGCCGGGTTTGGCGTCTGGGCGCTGGTGGCACAGCAGCTTTCCAACACGGCCATTGATACGCTGATCCTTTGGCTCACGGTGCATTGGAGACCGAAAGCGGTCTTTTCTTGGCAGCGGCTGAAAGGGCTGCTATCCTATGGCTGGAGACTGCTGGCTTCCTCCCTGTTGGATACCGTATACAATAATCTGCGCAGCCTTGTGATCGGCCGCGTTTACACATCGGCTGATCTTGCCTTTTATAATGAGGGTATGCTTGCACCGGATACGATCGCGGTCAACGTGGATTCTTCCATTGACAGCGTTCTGCTCCCGGCAATGTCTGCCGTGCAGGACGAGCCTGCGCGGGTGAAAAACATGACCCGCCGTGCCATCAAGACCTGCGTTTACGTTATTGCGCCGCTGATGATGGCGATGTTCTTCTGTGCAGAACCGCTCGTCCGGCTGGTGCTGACCGAGAAATGGCTGCCCTGTGTACCGTTCCTGCGGATTTTCTGCATCACCTACATGTTCTATCCGATCCACACGGCAAACCTGAATGCGATCAAGGCAATGGGCCGCAGCGGAGTGTATCTGAAGTTGGAGATCATCAAGAAGATCATGGGCCTGACCCTGCTCCTGCTGACCTACCACATCAGCGTGATGGCAATGGCCTACAGCCTGATCCTGAGCAGCCTGCTGAGCCAGCTCATCAATACATGGCCGAACAGAAAACTGCTGGATTACCGCTATCTGGAACAGCTGAAAGACATCCTGCCCAGCATTCTGCTGGCTATTTTCATGGGCTGCTGCATGTGGCTGGTCAATCTTGCACATCTGCCGGACATCGTAACGTTGGTCATTCAGATCCTGATCGGTGCAGCGGTGTATCTGGGCGGTTCTGCACTGCTGAAGCTGGATACGTTTGAATATCTCTGGAATGTGGTGAAGCCCAAGATTCAGAGAAAACCGTGGGCTGATAATGAAGAATAAATGATAGGAAAGGCGGGGAATCTCAGTTGAAAAAAATATTGGTTTTAGGTGGTACTGCACAACAGATAAAGCTTGTAGAAGCAGCCAAACAAATGGGCGTCTATACAATTGTTGTGGATTATCTTAACGATTCTCCTGCCAAAAAAGTGGCAGATGAAGCGTATCTGTATGATGTCAAAGATGTTGACGGGATTGTTGAATTGTGCCGCAGAAAAAAAGTAGATGGAGTAATCTGCGGATACATTGATCCATGTCAGCGGCCTTATCAGGAGATTTGTGAAAAACTTGGGTTGCCTTGCTATGGAACGGCTCGGCAATTTTTTCAAATGACCGACAAGCATGCATTCAAGAAAATGTGTCTCCAGAATGGCGTGAATGTGATTCCTGAATATACAGAAGCGGACGTTAGAACAGGGAAAATTGAATTTCCGGTATTTGTAAAACCGGTGGATAGTCGCGGCTCACGTGGACAGTCTGTTTGTTATTCGCAGCAAGAGCTCGAAAAAGCAATCGAGTTTGCGAAAGAAGAATCTTCCAATGGATATCTTAATTGAAAAGTATATGCAGGGAGCTCGCGAATTTCAAGTTACATACTTTTTTGTAGATGGCGAAGCCTATCTTATTCGCACTGTGGACAGCTACTGCGGAAGTGAAGAAAATCATTTGGAAAAAGTAGTTGCCTGCGCAGTTTCTCCCTCCCGTTTTACAAAAGATTATTTAGATACAACACATGAAAAGGTTGTTCGAATGTTCAAAGCAATGGGGTATAAGAATGGGCCTGTCTTTATGCAGGGATTTGAAGACCGTGGAGTGTTCCGCTTTTTTGATCCAGGGCTCCGGTTCCCAGGGGTGGATTATGAGAGAATCTATCAAAAAGTAACCGGTACAGATTTGATGAAAGCGATGATACACTATGCTTTGGAAGGAACCTGTGCTCAAATAGTCCCGCCGACAAACGGGGTTTGGCTGAATGGAAAGCGTGCAGCGGTTTTGTTCCCAACACTGAAAGCGGGAAAGATACAAGAGTTGAGAGGGTTCTCTTCCCCAAAAGACCCAAATATTATTTCTCTAATTCCGCGTTGCGCAGTCGGAGAACAGATTAGATGGACGTATAATGTAAATCAACGGATGGCAGAGGTTGATATTATATGTGATTCTACGGAAAAACTCAAGGAAAAAATACAAATGATTCAGAAAAAGCTTGTGGCAATAGATACGGAAGGCAATAACATGCAATTCGAGCCGTTTGATGTGAGCAGAATTATCTGAGGGAAGATATTGAATGGAACACGCATTACATTTAAAAATGGTATCAATGAACGATATTGTTTCGGCTGGATGCTGTGATATAAACCACATAATTGAGACAATTGAAAAGCTTCTGGTCGATTATAAAAAAGGCAAGATTCAACTTCCGGATAAGATATCCCAGATTTTTGACGAAAAAAGTCAGGACAGAATAAACTGTATGCCATCGACTTTGTTGGAAGAAAAAATCTGTGGTGTGAAATGGGTATCGGTTTTTCCTGATAATCCGCATAGGTTTTCTCTGCAAAATGTTTCAGGCATAATCATTCTATCTGAAACAGAGCACGGCTTTCCAATCGCGGTGATGGATGGTACATTGATCACGGCACTGCGTACAGCATGTATGGGCGCTGTCGGTGCAAAATATTTGGCACGTCAGGACAGCCGGGTATATGGTTCAATCGGTGCTGGGGCGCAGGCAATTGCACATTTTATGGCAATAAAAAAAATACTGCCAAACATTGATACCTGCTATGTGGCTTCCCGTACGCCAGAAAGCGAAAAACGATTTATTGATTGCATGAAAGAAAAACATCCAGAAGTCCGGTTTATTGGGTGCAATTCTGACTGTTCTCAAGCTGCATGCAATTCTGATATCGTGGTTACTGCTGTCAGCTGCCAAAAGCCATTGTTAAGAGCAGATGCTGTCAGACCGGGCACCTATTATTGTCATGTTGGCGGGTGGGAGGATGAATACGAGGTGCCTTTAAAGGCGTCTAAAATCGTCTGTG
>OHJJ01000300.1_pt1 | contig 30233 bp, 28 predicted proteins | sample 1568551 | NCBI WGS metagenome assembly OHJJ01 (sample SAMEA3879505, study PRJEB24766) | human gut metagenome | biome: human-associated habitat; feature: feces | place: USA | collected 1985/1987 | reverse complement strand
ATACCTTCATCAATGCGATTTACCTGTATGATGATAAGGTTTTGATAACCTTCAATTATAAAGAAGGCACACAGACCGTGACCTTTGGAGAAGCGGTAGAAGTTGCATCCGAGGGAAATGGTTCGGATTTGGATTGCATTCCTGCACCATCTTCTGAAAAGACCTTGTAGACTTCAAAGTTTACAAGGTCTTTTGTTTTACCTTCTGGCAAAAAGATACTCGTCGAACTTCTTCGTTCTCTGCGAATAGTCCGACGAGTGTTTTTTATTTGCTGAAAGGAACCCGCTATGGAAAAAATCAAAATGCAGCCGACCCGACCGGAAGATGCCCTGCTGACCGATGCCTTTGCCGACTTTCTGGAAAAGTGCAGAGCTAAGAATCTGTCTGAGAAAACGCTGAACATCTATACTGTCCACTTCAAGTTCTTCAGGGAATACCTCAGCGACCCGGATAAAAAGGCTTCTGACATCACGGAGGACACCTTAGAGGGCTTTATCCTCTATCTTCAGAACCGGGGCTGTAACGACATCACCGTTCAGTCCTATATGCGGGGAGTACGCTGTTTCTGCTATTATCTGATGGAGGAAGGGTATCTCCAACGCTTCAAAATTAAACTTCCCAAAGCGGATAAGCGTATCAAGGAAACCTACACGGATGCCGAACTGAAGAAACTCCTCAAAAAGCCGAATGTAAAAACCTGCGAGTTCAACGAATATAAGACCTGGGTGTTCTCCAACTATCTTCTGGCGACTGGAAACCGTATCTCTACGGTGCTGAGCCTTCAAATCAAAGACCTTGATTTTGAGAATGAAACGATTCAACTGAACAAGTGTAAGAACCGCAAGGCTCAAATCGTGCCTATGGCTTCCTCCCTGAAAGTGATCCTGAAAGAATACCTGACCTACCGGAAAGGCTCCCCTGACGATTATGTATTCTGTAACTCGTATGGAGGAAAGGGTGATATTCGCTCCTATCAGGAAATGCTGGCGAAGTATAATCAAAAGCGTGGAGTTTCCAAGACTTCAGCTCACCTGTACCGTCATACCTTTGCGAAGCGCTGGATACTGAATGGTGGAGATATTTTCCGCCTTCAAAAGCTTTTAGGTCATAGTAATCTGGATATTGTAAAAGAATATGTAAATATGTTTGGTCGTGACCTGACGAAGGATTATATAAGCTTTAATCCGCTGGATACGCTGGGGACTGTTCGGACTGCTGGAAAAATCGGGTTTGGAAAATGATTCCCGGAGGTACGGAGGTAATATAAAAGTTTTTGCTTCTTTTTAAGTAAACCCTCGGGTTTACATAGGCTATTTGAGTGGATAACGGGCTTATCCTAACGGAACGCCCTATCCACTCAAATAGGCTGCGCTAACGCGCAGCTTAAGAAAAGATTTTTCTGTTGTTTTTATGTAGTAAATTGGGGACTAGAGAGAATGATAAAATAAAGTTAGAAAACCTAGAAACTCTGAAAGTCAGAAAGCCTAGCCCTATAAAACTGTTGTCGCTCCCCCATATCTCGTTATGGAAAAACTATCGCCTGTAAGCATCAGCCTTGCGAAGCGAAGTAATAGAAAACCAAAGCTTTACTTTCAGAAAATTATCTCCGTACCTCTGGCAGGCATCAAATCTTACCGTCCGTATAGGAGAATAAGAGCTTCAGCATATTTACAGCCAGTTCTTTTTCTTCTACTGTCTTTCCACGGAAAAGCTGAGTAAGGATATTCAGGCTGTTATCTTCATCGGTTACAATATAGTCTGTCAGGAGAAAATCTACTGTCACCCCCAGATAATTCGCCAGAGGAATCAGCTTGTCCAGCGTAATACAACGCTCACCACGTTCAATCTGACCTAAATAAGCGGTAGAGATACCCACTTTTTCCGAAAGCTTCTCTTGGGTAAGATTCAGACGCAGCCGTTCTTCCTTAATACGTTTTCCCAGTCTGGTATAATCCATAAGCACACTCCTCAATACAGCTATCAGCATAAGAAAATGATACATTTCGTCGGCATCAGTGGTAATATGCTGAAAGCTGTATTTTCGCAGGCTTATAGTTGCTTTTCTTGCAAGACTATGCTATTATGAGGGTAACATAAAAGGAGGGCGAGTTTTATGAAGGTCGTTTTAAGCCGAAAAGGAATGGACAGCAGAGCGGGTGGCATCCCCAGCCCGATTTTACCGGACGGCACGCTTTTGTCCCTTCCTATTCCAAACGAAAAAAGCGGTGTCCCCTATGGAGATTTGGTCTATAAGGGGCGTACTTATCAGCAAATTATCCAGCAGATTCACCCGACTTTTGATTTTCAGAAGCATCCGTTCTGTCACCTTGACCCGGATATTTACGGTGTATTAAAGAATACGCACGCCGGGTGGAAGCCTGCTTTTGGTCAGTACGAAATCCCGGCAAAGCATCTGGATGGGCAGGGCGTAGACGTAGGCGATGTCTTTTTGTTCTATGGAATGTTCCGTCAGACTGAAAAACTTCCAGACGGAACACTCCATTTTGTAAAGGGTGCGCCCATCCAACATATCATCTATGGCTATATGGTAGTAAGCGAAATCCTGAAAGACCAGGATAAAATCAAAGAACTTTATCCGTGGCACCCGCACGCGGCAAGTACGGAACACCCGGACAACCGCCTTTACCTCGCTACGGACTACGGCGTGTTCGAGAACCGTGATTCTCTCCTTCTTAGTAAACCGGGACAGCCGAACCGTCGGCTTTGGAATTTGCCTGCTTTCTGCGCATCTAGCGATGTCTCTATTTCTTGGCAGGGTAAAAATACGCCCGTGCTGGTAGGTGGACACGCAGAGTTAAACTCCGCTTGCCGGGGACAGGAGTTTGTCATTACCGCCAAGACACCAGAACTTGAAAAGAAACTCCGGAAATGGGCAGAAAGCCTGATTGGACACGCTCTAGCCTGAACAGGAGGACAGCGGGATGGAAACGATACATTTTCTTTATCCAGACGAAAACGGCTGTATTTACTGTAAGCGAATCAACGGCTTGATAAAGATTCTCCCGATGAAAACGCCCTGTCTTACCTGCGGGAAGCTGGCGGGAACAATTCAGGGCGCAGGCTGCGAGTGCGTATGGAACGACTTCGATTTTGAGAATGGCGGGACTGTCGCTGTCTTTGACCCGTTGGCGGAGTATGACCGTATCAACCAGTTCAAGACCGTTCCTAAGAAAAAACGTCTGGCGGTCTGGGAGCATCGGAATGACTGGGCGCATTCAAAATATGTACAGGCGCAGAACGAAGCCTTTTCTGAACCAGAGCAAAAGTTCTCCGCCCGGCGGGAGAAACGCCGTGAAAAGCTGATGGAGGAAGTACGGACGCTAAGTGAAACGCTCAAGGAATACGGCGTAGAGCCACCGGTTGGCTTTCCTTATGCCAGCGAGAAGGATATGGAGGACTGGTTGGCTCTCTGGCAGAGATTCAAGGAAAAATAAACGCTCAGAACTGAATAGCCCTACACGAGAAAGAGGTACGGAGGTAAAAATCCGCACCTCTTTTTGTTGATTTCCGTATTTTAACCATTTTTTCCAAATCCTCGCATTTATTGCCGGATAGTTGCATACACTTTGATTAAAGCAGTCGTATCAAACGACTAAAAGAAAGACGATGCCGGAGGGAAAAAGATTATGGCAAAGAAAAAAACAACAGAGACAGCGGAAAATGCAGTGGTCAATCAGGAGAGCAAGGAACCGAAGAAAAAACAGGAAGACATCCTTTTGGAAATGATTCAGCGGTATCGAATCTCCCATACGAAAAACGGAATCTTTATCCATATCCCCAAAACGAACGGAAAACTGGAAGCCTACAATTTGAACGACAGTCGGCTGAAAATCAAGCTCAAAAGTATGTTCAAGGATGAAGTTGGAGAGTTTCCGCCAGACGCAGTTATCCAGAATTGCTTACAGTACACGGAAAGTCATGCGATGGAACTTCCGTTGGAAGAGGTGAAGTACCGAATTGCCTCACGCGATAAATCGGTGATTTACGACTTACAGAACGGAAAGTGCGTTGTAGTAAATGAAAAAGGCTGGCGAATCGTAGATAACATCTACCCGATGTTTCTGAAAGGCGCGGACGAAATTGAACAGGTAATGCCTATTCACGGCAGCGGAAAGAAAGGACTTGACCGAATCGACCGCTATTTGAACCTCTCGCCAGAGGAAAAGTTCTTGCTCAAGGTTTATCTTGTCACCTGTTTCAACCCGGATATCACCTTCCCGTCTGTCAGCATCAACGGCACGAACGGCTCCGGTAAAAGTACCCTTTCCAGAATCATCAAGAAAATCATAGACCCTTCTTCCAATGAACTGGAAACGCTCCCAGATACGATTGACGACCTGCGGGTACGCCTGAATCAGGACTACTATCTCGCATTTGATAACCTGTCCAGTATCAGCAAAAAACAGAGCGATTTTCTCTGCGCGGCGATTACAGGTGTAACAAGTTCCAACCGTATGAAGTATACGGATAACACCATCAACAGCGTTTATATCAAGCGTGGTATGTGTCTGAACGGTATCTCGCCCTTTGTTCAAAAGGCTGATTTGGCAGAGCGTGTACTGTTCTTTACCGCTAAGCTGATCAAGGATACTTCCCGTATCAGCGATATGACGTTCTGGAAAGACTTTTCTGCTGATTTACCGTATATCTTGGGCGGTATCTTTGACCTGTACTCGAAGGCAATGAAAATCCTGCCGACTGTCAAACTTCAAAAATTACAGCGGCTGGCAGACTTCCACCTTTTTGGATATGCAGTAGCTGAAGCTATGAAAACGGGGCTGGGCAAGAAGTTCAATGAAGTTTTGGAGGATAATAAGACCCGCCAGATGGAGATCACTTGTCAGAACGCCATGATTATCTCTCTCGTGGAAGATTTTTTGAAGAATGAAGAAGATGAGGGCTACTGGAAAGGAACGATGAGCCTGCTTTATAAGTCGCTCAAGGATTTCATGAGCCAGCAAAATATGACAGAGGAAATTTACAATCCCCGGACGTATCCCAAAGAAGCAAACCACCTGAGCAGGGCACTCCATCAGTACGAAGCTGCATTTGCGAGCAAAGGCATCCATTTTCAGAGTAAGAAAAATAGCAAGGGCAACATGGAGATTGAGATTACAACGGACTGGCTCAAAGACGACATAGGAACTATCAAACGTGTACCTATCATCACCTCCAAGACGTGACCTGATTTTTCGATTTAATAGGGAAAAGGGGCACCAGCATTCAAAGCGCTGGTGCCCCTTTGGCGTTAAACTGCTATTAAAAAATCACTTAAAAACGAGAAATCGCTTTCTTAAAACTGGTTTTCAGCTTATGAAAGACTCTCATTGGTTCCTTGCTCTTTCTTCAAGCTGAACTATTTAAGCGTATCCACTTTACTTTTAATAAAATTTCCGGTATGATAAATTTAAGAGCAGAACGAGTTTTCATAGAGAACAGCTCAGATAACCCCTATGAAAATTTGGAGTTTTACGAGTGAAAGCTGAGAAAGTCTTACGAGGGTCAAACCCGCCGGGAAGATGAACAAAAACCTCTGAACGTGAAAAACGGTTGGAATTCCATAACGAAACCTGACTGAGAAAGTAATATCCGTACCAACAGAATATGCGGATATGGCGGAATTGGCAGACGCGTTAGATTCAGGTTCTAATCGGGGCAACTCGGTGGAGGTTCAAGTCCTCTTATCCGCACCATCTTCTGAAAAAGACCTTGTAAACTTCAAAGTTTACAAGGTCTTTTTTTGCTTTCCGGCAAAAAGATGCTGGTCGGGCCTCTTTCTGGATCCGACCACCGCATACGCTGTCCCTGCATCGTGAGAGAATGAAAGCTGCACAAAGAAGATTGAAGTCTATGTGCAATATGCACAATAAGTTTTCCGCAACAAAATACAGAAGTAGGTATTTGGCTCTAAGACCGGACAACTTTATCAATGAAATCGAAAAATCTGTTGACTTGAAATCATCCGGAATGTTATCCTAGGGTCAACAAAAGCACCGTCAGGTGCGAGCCACTACACGAAAAAAGGCAAACAAAAAGGAGAGTAAAATGATGAAAACGCGTATTGCGGCGTTGGTCACCGCCGGTGTCCTCGCTTTGTCGATGCTCACTGGCTGCGGAAGCAAGCAGGAGAGCTGGAAAGTCACCTGCCCGTGGGCACCGTCTGGTGTGGCAGCGATGGTCAGCCAGAAGGCAGCCGCCAAGTCCCCGGACTACTCGGAGAAAAAGATCACGCTGGTGGCAGAGGCCGTCAAGGGCGACGCCGCCACCGTCAATACTTGGGTGGCCAGCACCAAGGCAAACGACAAGGAGCTGGTCTTTGCCGGTGAGGGACTGTTCGCCATCACCGAGACGCTGGACCCGGCCAAGCTGCAGTTCAGCTACGACGATTTCGAGTTTGTGGAGAACCTGTATTCTTCTGTCTTCGTCCTGTCTGCCGATTCTTCCCTGAACCTGAAGAGTCTGGACGATCTGGAAGCCTACGTCAAGGCGGGCAACCCCGTGTCTGTGGCCGTCAACGGCGCGACCGGCTCGGAGGCCTTCCTTGCAGCGGCGCTGTTTGGCTCGATGGGTGCCGGCGATCAGCTGAAGCTGACCCCGTACCAGTCCGCCGCAGAGGCTGCACAGGCTGTGGCAAAGGGCGAGACGAACTTTGCAGTCTCTCATCAGTCCCAGATCCTCGAGACCTACCAGCAGGGCGGCGTTGACGTGGTCTGCGCATTCGACGACAAGGCCATTGAAAACGGCCCCTTCGCAGGGGTCGAGGGCGTCGGTGCCAAGGGCTATCCCTACTTCCGCAATCGCTGCTTCGTTATGGCTCGCAAGGGCACCGACGCGGCAAAGGTCGCCGAGCTGAAGGAGCTGTACGACAAGATCCTCGCCGATCAGGAGATGGTCGAGTGGCTGAACGACACCATGCTGCTGGAAGTTGACACCATGACCGAGGACGATGTGAAGGCTCATATCGAGAACGTCAAGAGCATCGTCGAGCAGTATAAGGACATCGTGGCGGGCTGATAACAGGCCCTCTATAGCGAAAAAGGCTGAAGCAGGGGGGAGGGGAAAGCCCCGACCCCCTGCTTTTGTGTTTCAAAAAGGAGTGGAAACAGGTGAAAAATCTGATAGAACGCATCGAAACAAGGCTGGACGGGTGGGGCGCGAAGCTCGAGGAGAAGAACATCGAGTACCCCGTTGACCTGATCTGCGGCATTCTGTTTCTGGTCATCGGCATCGTGCTGCTGCTCATCATGCCCCAGCAGGTGCAGATCTCAGAAAAGGACGTTGTGAACGGCCGCGCCTTCCCGACGATGCTGGTCTGGCTCATGCTGGCCATGAGCGCCCTTCTGGTGGGCCGGGAGGCATACAATATGGTGATGCACCGCCCGGTCAAAACGAAAACGCTGAATCTCCTGGTGGAAGCAAAAGCGCTGGTCATCGCCCTCATTCTGGTGGTCACCTATCTGCTGGCGGAGATCACGGATCTGTTCGTGGTGGGTGCCGTGTTCTGCGCGCTGGCCTTCCTGCTGTTTTTCCGCTGCAAAAAGCCCCTCTACTACGCCATCACCGTCTCGATGGCCGTGCTGATCTGGGTCGTGTTCCACTTTGTTCTGAATGTTAGTTTCTGAGGAGGCAGAATATGGGTTTGTTTGATTTTATCGGCCCGGCCTCCGGGCTGCTCTTCACCCTCGAAAATATCATCTGGATCAACCTCGGTGTCTTTATCGGCTGCGTGTTCGCAGCCATCCCGGGCCTGAGCGTTATCCTCTGCATCATCCTGTTCCTGCCCGTCACCTACACCATGAGGGCGATCCCCGGCATGATGTTCCTTCTGGGCATCTACTGTGCGGGCGGATACGGCGGCTCGGTGTCGGCCATCCTCATCAACACGCCGGGCACGCCCCACGCGGCAGCCACCATGCTGGACGGCCACCCGCTGTCCAAGATGGGCCGCACGAAAACGGCGCTGAAGATCGCGCTCTACGCCTCCACCTTCGGCGGCATCTTCTCGGCGCTGGTCCTGCTCTTCCTCGGCCCGCAGGTGGCTAAAATTTCGGCACAGCTGGGCACGGCAGAGTACTTCATGGTCTGTCTGTTCGGCATGACCATCATCGCAGGCGTCTCGGGCAAGAGCCTCGTCAAGGGCATCATCGCCGCCTGCCTCGGCCTTCTCATCTCCTGCGTGGGCGCAGACCCCATGACCAGCTATGACCGCTTCACCTTCGGTATCCCTCGTTTGTATCTGGGCCTCGACCTTGCCGTCACCCTCATCGGTCTGTTCGCATTAGTGGAGATCATCGGCAAGGCTGAGCTGAAGCGGAGCGAGCTGAACCTCCACGCCGGAAAGATCGGAAACGACGACGGCAAGATCACGAAGGATGAGTACAAGCGGATGCTCCGCCCGGTGCTCATCGGCTCTCTCATCGGCTCCTGCGTGGGCATCGTGCCCGGCACCGGTGCTTCGGAGGCCTCGTGGTTCTCCTACAACACCGCAAAGAATATGTCCAAGCACCCGGAAGAGTTCGGCCACGGCTCTGTGGAGGGCGTTGCGGCGGCGGAGTCGGCCAACAACGCCGTCTGCGGTGCGACCCTCATCCCCCTGCTGACGCTGGGCATCCCCGGCGACGGCTGCGTGGCCATTATGCTGTCCGCTCTGATGATCAACGGCCTGAACCCCGGCCTCTCGCTCTTTACCACGGACGGCCCCATCATGTATGCCATCATGCTGGGCCTCATCCTCGTGAACATCTTCATGTTCCTGCAGGGCAAGTATCTGACCAGCCTGTTCGCAAAGGTCGTCTCCATCCCCCAGCAGATCCTGACCCCCATCATCGTCATCTTCTGTTTTGCCGGTGCTTACTCGGTGAACAGCAGCTATTTCGACCTGAGCGTTGCGCTGGTGTTCGGCGTGATGGCGTGGTTCATGCGTAAGCTGGAGCTGCCCGCAGTCCCTGTGCTGCTGGGCATGGTGCTGGGCAATATGACGGAGACCAATTTCCGCCGCGCCCTGCTCATTTCGGACGGAAGCCCCAGCATCTTCTTTGGCAGCGTGTACTGCTGGATCTTCATTGCGCTGATCGTGGTGGTCATCCTCGGCATCCTGCGCGGCAAGATGAAGGAAGCGAAAGTGAAACAGTAAAGAAAGGGAAAAAACCGTGGCATATAACATCATTTTTTATTTCAGTGACCAGCAGCGCTGGGACACCTGCGGCTGCTTTGGTCAGCCGCTGAACATCACGCCCAATCTGGACGAACTGGCAGCGGAGGGCGTGAAGTTTGACAATGCATTTTCGCCCCAGCCGGTGTGCGGACCCTGCCGTGCCCTGTTCCAGACCGGCAAATACCCCACCGAGACCGGCTGCTTCCGCAACAACCTGATGCTGCCCTCCCAGATCAAGACACTGGGCGAGTACATGGAAAAGGATGCCGGGTATGAGACGGCCTACATCGGCAAGTGGCATCTGGCCTCGGACGGCGAGCTGGAGAAAAAGCCGACCATCGACCACACCATCACGGCGGTCCCGCTGGAGCTGCGCGGCGGCTATACCGGCTACTGGCGCGCTGCGGACGTGCTGGAATTCACCTCCCATGGCTACGACGGCTATGTGTTCGATGAAAACAATAACCGCATCGACTTCAAGGGCTACCGCGCCGACTGCATCAACCAGTTTGCGCTGGACTACCTCGACCAGTACACCGGCGAAAAGCCCTTCTTTATGACGGTGTCGCAGATCGAGCCGCACCATCAGAACGACCATAACCACTACGAAGGCCCCGACGGCTCCAAGCAGCGGTTTGCCGATTTTGTTCTGCCCGAGGATCTGAAGGCTCTGGGCGGCAACGCAGCGGAGGAGTACCCGGACTATCTGGGCCAGTGTGCCAGCCTCGACGAGAACCTTGGCAGGCTGGTGGCAAAGCTGAAGGAAAAGGGCCTGTATGACAACACTGTCATCCTCTACGCCTCTGACCACGGCTCCCACTTCAAGACCCGCAACCGCGACGCGCACCTGAACGGCTACGACGACTACAAGCGCTCCTGCCACGACGGCTGCCTGCACGTGCCGCTGGTCATCTGCGGCGGCCCGTTCAAGGGAGGCCGGGAAGTGACCGAGTTGGTCAGCACCGAGAGCATCCCCAAGACTCTGCTGGCTTTGGCAGGCGTGGATGTCGGCGACAGGATGATCGGCGAAAATCTGCTTGACGTGGTGGAAAAGAAGAACGATAATAGAGCAAACGAGGTCTTTGCACAGATCTCGGAGAGCCGCTGCGGACGCTGCATCCGCACGGCAGACTATATGTACTCTGTCTATGCCCCCGGCGTCAACGGCGGCGAGGCTGCGGCATCGGATGTCTATGCGGATGATTTCCTCTACGACATGAAGAAGGACCCGTGGCAGCTGAACAACGTGGTGGCAGACCCCGCATACGCTGCGGTCAAGGCAGAGCTTCGGGAGCGCCTGCTGAACTGGATCGAACGCGCAGAGGGCGCCCGTCCCACCATCACCGACTGAAAAGGAGCGCCTGCCCATGCTCTCGGCTGTTGAGAAAAAATCCGATCAGGTCTACCGCTGGCTTCTGGCCTATATCGACGAGAACAAGTTCTCCGGAAACCAGCGCCTTCCCTCGGAAAATGCCCTCTGCCGGAAGCTGGGCGTCAGCCGGGAAACGATCCGGGTGGCCATCGACCGTCTGGTGAAAGAGGGCCTTGTCTACAAGCTCAAGGGCAGCGGGACCTATTTCCACCGGGAAAAGGTGATGACGCGGGATCTGAACACCGACGATGCGCTCTATAAGATCGGCCTTATTTTGCAGGGACAGGATACCAGCGCCAACTCGGGCCTCATCGAAGGGGTGCGCAGCGTCCTGACACAGGAGCAGGTAGACCTTCACGTCTTCCTGACCGACAACAAGTTCTGCAACGAGCGCCGCTGTCTGGAAACGGTGGTGCACCAGAACTTCCACGGCTTTATCGTGGACGGCGTGAAGTCGAGCATCCTCAGCCCAAATCTCGACTGCTACAAGGAACTCTACCGGCGCAGGATCCCGGTGATCTTCTACAACAATTTCTATCGGAATCTGCGCTGCCCCCGGGTGACCATCAACGATATAGAATGCGCCCATCAGCTGATTGGGCGTCTGATGGATGCCGGGCACAGCCACATCGCTGGCATCTTCGTGTACGACAACTACCAGAGTGTGGAGAAGTTTCAGGGAATGGCGGAAGCGATGCGAAGCCGCGGGCTGGAGCTGAACGATGACTATATCAAGTGGTGCATTTCGGACGAAGCCCACAACGAAAGCTATGTCCGCGCCATCGAACGGTTCCTGAAGAGCATCCCCAAATGCACCGCGATCGTCTGCTGCAACTACATCATCTATCGGCTGGTCATCAAGACTTTGCAGAAGATGGGGAAGAGCGTGCCCGAAGATTATTCGCTGGTCTGTTTCGATTATTCCGAAGAAACCTATCGGCAGGAGGATGTCACCTGCTCGGTGGAGCAGGGCTTCGAGATGGGGCGTCAGCTTGCGCTGCGCCTTATGGAGATGATCTCCACCGGCGAATGCGACGACCGGAACTATACCTATGTCATGAAGCCCATCCTCTACGATGGCCATTCCATCCGGAAGATCCAGAAGGCAAAATAAAAATTCTCCCGGAGGCAGTCCTGCTCTCCGGGAGAATCTCTTTATCGGCCCTGTTGTGCCAGAAAATGTGCCGCAGTCTGCAGGCGTGGAAGTGCGTAGGCGAAGAACTGCCGGTATGCTGTGCAGAAGCGGTTGCTCCCGGAGGCATCCCAGTCACGCTTGCAGCCGCCCCGGCAGAGCAGCCGGTAAGGGCAGGCGGCGCATTCCGCCGGGCGTTTGCGGCCCTGCGCCAGAAAGGTCTGGCTCGTGGGAGAAGCAAGCGCAGCTTCGACGGTGCAGCGGCTCAGGTCGCCCAGCTTCCACTCATCCAGAACATAAAAGTCGCAGGGATAAAGGCTTCCGTCCCCTTCCACCGTGAGATAATGGCCGCAGGAGCCGGAGGAAGCGCAGGAGGTAGGCGGCATTCCCAGCAGGATGCGCAGATAATCCTCAAAATTGCGGACGCTGACGTAATTGCCCTGCTGCAGCTGCTGATACCAGACATCAAAAACGCCGCACAGAAACCGGCCATAAAGCTCCGGCGTCAGGGAATAGGCCTGTCCGCCGACGGTGTCGAGCGGGTCGAGACAGGGGATGAACTGCAGATTGTGCCGCCCCAGCGCGCAGAGGCTCTGGAAGGCGCGCTGGGGCTTTCTGGCCAGCTGGCCGGTCACGACACAGAGCAGGTTCGTTTCGACCCCGTAGGCATCCAGCAGCCCAAGGGTATGAGTCGCTCTGTCCCATGTGCCATGTCCGGCAGCGTCCAGCCGGTAGAGGTCGTGGACCTCCTGTGTGCCGTCCAGAGAGAGGCCCACGAGGAAAGAGTTGGCTTTGAAAAAGGAGGCCCACGCCTCATTCAGGCCGATGCCGTTGGTCTGGATGCTGTGGAACACCGAGAGGCTGCGCTTCAAGGAGCGCTCCGTTTCCAGAAAGAACTGAAAAAACTCCAGCCCGGCAAGGGTCGGTTCGCCGCCCTGAAACAGAAAATGGACGCTGCCGCCGTCCTCGGTGGCGGCGAAGGCCTTTTCGATCAGCTCTCTTGCCATTTCGTGAGAGAGCAGCCCCATGTTTTTGCAGGCCCGGCTGCTGGAAACATCGTCATAAAAGCAGTACCGGCAGCGCAGGTCGCACAAACTGGATGCTGGCTTGACGAGGAATGTATTGTGTTTCATAGGGATACCCTCCGTGTTTTTCATTTCCTGAAACAAGGATACCGGAAAACAGGGGCTTTCGCAAGCAGTAACGGACAAAAGCTGTTTGAAATACCGATAAAATCAAAATAGTTGTCAGAAATGAAAAAAGGAGCAGAAAACTTGCATGGATGAAAATAAAACATACAGTATGCGGTCGGCACGGCTTTGGAAGCTGTTTTTAAGCACATTGTACATCAGCAGCTTTACCTTCGGCGGCGGCTTTGTCATCGTGACCTTTATGAAGAAGAAATTTGTGGATGAGCTGCACTGGATCGATGAGCAGGAAATGCTGGACATGACCGCGCTGGCGCAGTCCTCGCCGGGTGCCATCGCCGTCAATGCAGCGATTCTGGTGGGCTGGCAGGTAGAGGGGCTGGTCGGGATGCTCGTGGCGGTGCTGGGGACCATCATTCCGCCCATGGTCATCCTCTCGGTCGTCTCGGTGTTCTACAACGCCTTTGCCTCCAACCACTATATTGCCCTGCTGCTCAAGGGAATGCAGGCCGGTGTGGCGGCGGTCATTCTGGATGTGGTGTCCGACCTTGGCAGCAAGGTGCTGAAGACCCGCTCATGGGTATATATTGCCCTGATGGCGGCGGCATTTATCGCCAATACGGTGTTTCATGTCAATGTGGTCGTGGTCATCCTTGCCGCAGCGGCATTCGGCGTGGTGCGGGCGCTGGCCCAGTGGAAAAAAGGCGGTGCAAAATGATCTACGTTCAGCTTTTTCTCAGCTTTTTGCAGGTGGGGATGTTCAGTGTGGGCGGCGGCTACGCCGCCATTCCGCTGATCCAGAGTCAGGTGGTGGAGCAGCACGGCTGGCTGACCATGCAGGAGTTTACCGACCTTGTCACGATCGCGGAGATGACCCCCGGCCCCATTGCGGTCAACGCGGCGACCTTTGTGGGACTGCGGATCGCGCAGGTGTCCGGAGCCATCGTCGCAACGCTGGGCTGCATCACCCCGGCGCTGTTCTTTGTATCGCTCCTGTCCTACATCTACCGCAGGTACAAGGACATTTCCCTGCTGCAAAGCGTTCTGGCCTGCCTGCGGCCGGTCATCGTGGCACTTATCTTTGGCGCAGGGCTTTCCATCCTGTCGATGGTGGCGTTTGGCGGCGATGCAAAGACCCTCGCCCATCTGGACTGGGTCGGCATCGGCAGTTTTGCCGCGGCTTTTTTTGCGCTGCGGAAGCTCAAATGGAACCCCATCCTGACCATGTGCCTGTGCGGCGTGGCCAGGCTTGGGCTGCATGGTCTGCTTGGGATATGACCGCGGGATAAATGGCCCGGAGATGCTTCTTCGGGAAGAGGAGGCAGAGCCTCGATCCCGCACAACAAAGGCCGCCCCGGACAAGGGCGGCCTTTGTTGTATCATCTTATATTATTACTTAGAGTAAAGCTCTACGATGTTCAGCAGGATCTCGGTGGCCTTGTCCATCCGCTCGACGGTGGTGCACTCGCAGACGCCGTGGAAGTTGAAGCCGCCGGTGCCGAGGTTGGGGCAGGGCAGGCCCTTCCAGCTCAGAACAGCGCCGTCGGTGCCGCCCCGGACGGGGATCTCCTCCGGGGTCAGGCCGGCCTTTGTGATGGCCTTGCGGGCGGTCTCCACAAGGTGGAAGTGGGGCTTGATCTTCTCCAGCATATTGCGGTAGCTGTCCTTGATCTCGACTTCCACCGTGCCGGGGCCATACTTGCAGTTGAGGTAGCAGGCGATGTGGAGAAGGTTGTCCTTCTTGAACTGCAGCTTGCCGATGTCGTGGTCGCGGAGGATATAGCCCAGCTTGGCCTCGGTGACGTCGCCGTACATCTGGCACAGATGGTAGAAGCCCTGATAGCCCTCGGTCGTCTCAGGGCGGGCCATGGCGGGCAGAGCCATGTGGAACTCCATCGCCACGTTGGAGGCATTTATCATGGCGTCCTTGGCGCTGCCGGGGTGGACGGAGAAACCGTGGACCGTGACGGTGGCAGAGGCGGCGTTGAAGTTCTCATACTCGATGCCGCCCACATCGCAGCCATCGACGGTGTAGGCGAAGTCTGCGCCGAAGCCCGGGATGTCGAAGAGGGAAGCGCCCTCGCCGATCTCCTCGTCGGGGGTGAAGGCGATGCAGAGTTTGCCGTGGGGCAGCTTCTTCTGGATGATGGTCTCGGCAGCGGTGAGGATCTCGGCCACGCCGGATTTATCGTCTGCGCCCAGCAGGGTGGTGCCGTCGGTGGTGATGAGGGTCTCGCCCTTCAGCTCTTTCAGGAAGGGGAAGGTGGAGGTCTTCATGACCATGCCGGTGCCGGGCAGGACGACATCGCCGCCGTCGTAGTTTTCGTGGAGGATGGGCTTGACGTTCTCGCCGGAGGCGTCGGGGGCGGTGTCCATGTGGGCGATGAGGCCCAGCGCGGGCTTCTTCTCGCAGCCCTTGGTGGCGGGGATGCTGCCGTAGACGTAGCAGTGCTCGTCCACAAAGGCGTCCTCGATGCCGATGGACTTCATCTCCTCCACCAGCAGGTGGGCCAGATCAAATTCCCGCGCGGCAGAGGGGTGGGTGCCGGATTCGGGGTCAGAGGTGGTATATACTTTGGCGTATTTCAGAAGTCGCTCGTAAGCACGCATAAGTAAAGCTCCTTTATGTTTTTTCTTTATGATACCCTTTTTGAGGGCTTTTTACAAGAGGGGAGGGGGTTATAAGGATTTTCAGGTGGGTGCTGCGCGCCTGAAGCACGGGTCAAATTGCTGTTGCGTAAGGCTAAGTTCTCTTTTGCGTGCCAAAAGAGAACCAGAAAAGCACCAGCTACTTTCGAGGCGCGGGAACCGACGGGTTGCGGCTCCCAGCGTCTGCTTCGCTGCCGCTCGCATCCTGCTGGCCGCTGCCCCAACAGCTCCTCCCTGTATCCGCCGCAGGCGGCGGTCGTCGCCGTTGCAAGAAAGGGGCTGCTCGCCCCTTTCAGACCCCGAAGGAGAAGTCGAAGCACAAAAATGCTAGCCGCTTCGCTAAACGCATTTTTTGTACTTCTCCGGTTTACGGCTCCGCCGATGGTGTTACGCTTCAGCAGGACTTCACGTTCTGCAAGGGCGTAAAGTCTGCTGCGAAGCAGCAAATGGGAGAAACGAGAAAAAAGCGTTAAGCGCAGCGGCTAGCTTTTTTCCGTTTCGACTTCTTCTTTGGAATCGTTAAGGGCGAGCAGCCCTTAACTCGTTGCGGGGAGAGTGGAGTCCAGAGGTAGGGAGGGGGGAGTCGAAACACCCCTCCCTGCCTCTGGCCCGCGCGGAGCGCAAGCCGCTTGACCAAAAGAAAAACTCCCTCGCGCTACCAGCGCGCAATCCCACTTAAAGAAAACCAAGCCTTACTGCAACAGCACTCTACCCCTCGCGCCACCAGCGCGAAAGACAGCAATATACCTTTTTGATCGATGCTATTTTTAAAAATTGCGATAAGCTTTTGTGAAATGAGGATAAGTTTATGATCGATAAAAGCCGACTGGAACAGAAATGTTCCACATGGAACATCACGCTCACCGGCACCCAGCTCGACCAGCTGGACGCCTTTGCTCAGATTCTGGTAGAGTACAACCAGAAGGTCAACCTGACCGCCATCACCGACCCGGAGGGCATTGAGGACAAGCATTTCCTCGACAGCCTGCTCTTTGCGTCCCAGCCCGAGGTGGCGGGGAAGATGGTGGACGTCGGCGCGGGCGCAGGCTTCCCGGGCATCGTGACGAAAATTTACAAGCCTGAGCTGGAGCTGACCCTGATGGAGCCCACCGGCAAGCGGGTGGAGTTCCTGAAATATGCCTGCGGCCAGCTGGGCCTTACCGGCGTGGAGTTCGCCAAGGAGCGCGCTGAGGAGGCTGCCCGGAAGGCGTGGCGGGAGCAGTTCGACTTGGCTTCGGCCCGCGCAGTGGCGGCTCTGCCCATGCTGGCAGAATACTGCCTGCCGCTGGTGAAGGTGGGCGGAAATTTCCTCGCCATGAAGGGCGCATCCGGCGAGGAGGAGCTTGCTGCGGCACGGGGAGCCATCAAGAAGCTGGGCGGCGAGTACAGGGAGACCCGCACCTTGCATCTGCCGGGGGGCGATACCCGCACCCTCATCCTCTGCAAAAAGATTTCGCAAACTCCGACTGCCTACCCCAGAAACGGCGGAAAAATTGCGAAAAGTCCGCTGAAATAACGAAGCATCGAATAGAAAATGCAAGACCCTGCCGAACGAAACTTCTGGCAGGGCCTTTTGTTTTCTGGTAAACTGGGAACGTAAGCAGCCGAGCTTTCCACGTTTTCCCGGGAAAGTGTGGAAAACCAAGACGATTCCAGACGAAAAGGGGCGGTATCATGTTTGAGAGAAAGAAATCTGCCGGAAAAATCTACGCTCTCCCCATCGAGAGCATCCAGCCGTCGCCATTTCAGGCGCGGACCCATTTTGATGAGCAGGAGCTTGCGGGGCTTGCGGCCAGCATCCGGGAAAATGGCCTGCTGCAGCCCATTGCGGTGCGAAAGCGGGAGGATGGCTACGAGCTGGTAGCGGGGGAGCGGCGGCTCCGGGCCTGCAAGATGGCGAAGATGCAGACCATCCCGGCCATCCTCTGCGACTACGCCGACGAGAAGACGGCGGCAATGGGGCTTCTGGAAAATTTGCAGCGGGAAGATCTGAATCCCTTTGAACAGGCGCAGGGCCTGCGGGATGTGATGGTCCTCTGGGACTGCACGCAGGCCGAGGCGGCCAAGCGGCTGGGAATGGCCCAGCCGACGCTGGCCAACAAGCTGCGGCTCTTACAGCTGACGCAGGACCAGCGGCAGTTTGTGCTGGACAACGGCCTCACGGAGCGTCACGCCCGGGCGGTGCTGCGCCTGCCTGAGAATCGCCGCAGCGAGGCCCTCATCACTATCGCCAAGCGGAAGATGAACGCCCGAGCCACCGACCTGTACATCGAGCAGCTGCTCAACGAAGCGGCCCCGGGGAGGCATCGCATCTCGATGGTGAAGGATGTCCGCATCTTTGTAAATACCATCGACCATGCTATCCGCCTCATGACCGATAATGGTGTTCCGGCCACGGCCCACCGGGAGGAAAGGGACGGGTACATCGAGTATACGGTGCGCATCCCGACGGCAGCGGCACAAAGGTAAGGGGAGAGAGCCGGTGTTCCATGTGGAACATTGGCTCTTTTTCTTTTGAGTGGGCTGAGTGGGCGTGCGCGCTGGTTAAATCGCTGTTAAGGTAGGGCTTGATTTTCTTATGAACGGTTTCGCGCGCTTGTGGTGTGGATTAAATCGCTGTTGAGGTAGGGCTTAGTTCTCTTTTGCGTGCCAAAAGAGAACCAGAAAAGCACCAGCGATTTCGACGCGCTGGATCCACGAGAAAGGGGCTGCTCGCCCCTTTCAGACCCCGAAGGAGAGGTCGAAACGGAAAAAAGCTAGCCGCTGCGCTAAACGCTTTTTTCTCGTTTCTCCGACTTGCTGCTTCGCAGCGGGTGTTACCTCTCTGCTGGCGGTGACGTCCAGCAGAGACGTGAAATCTTCGGCGGAGCCGTAAATGGGAGAAGCACAAAAAAATGCGCAACAGCGACGACCGCCGCCTGCGGCGGATACAGGGAGGAGCTGTTGGGGCCGCGGTCAGCAGGACACGAGTGCCGCTCAAGGCACGAAGTGGACGCTGGGCACCGCAACCCGTCTTAGCGCAGCGGCTAGCATTTTTGGGCTTCGACTTCCTCTTTGGAATCGTTAAGGGCGAGCAGCCCTTAACTCGTTGCGGGGAGAGTGGAGTCCAGAGGTAGGGAGGGGGGAGTCGAAACACCCCTCCCTGCCTCTGGCCCGCGCGGAGCGCAAGCCATTTGACCGAAAGAAAAAACATCCCCCGCGCCACCAGCGCGCGATCCAACTTAAAGAAAATCCGGCCCTACTGCAACAGCGCTCTGACCCCCGCGCCACCAGCGCGAAATCCCACTTAAAGGAAACTCAGCCCTGCTGCAACAGCAAAAATCAGACGTTGAACAGGAACTCGATGACATCGCCGTCCTTGACGACATATTCCTTGCCCTCGGTGCGCTGCAGGCCCTTGGCCTTGACGGCAGCATAGTCGAAGTTGTTGGCCTCGAGGTCGCTGTAGCCGATGACGCTGGCACGGATGAAACCGCGCTCGAAATCGCTGTGGATCTTACCGGCAGCCTGCGGGGCCTTGGTGCCCTTGCGGATGGTCCATGCGCGGCACTCTTTCTTGCCGTCGGTCAGGAAGGAGATGAGGCCCAGCAGGTCGTAGCTGGCGGTGATGAGGTTGTCGAGGCCGCTGGCCTCGATGCCCATCTCGGCGAGGAAGGCTTTCTTCTCCTCGGGGGTGTAGTCGGCGATGTCCTCCTCGGTCTTGGCGCAGATGGGGATGTAACGTGCACCCTCTTCCTTGGCGCGTGCAGCCACCAGCGGGACGTACTTGTTGTTCTCGATGCCCTCCATCAGGTCGTCCTCGCCCACGTTGCAGGCGTAGAGGACGGGCTTGCTGCTCAGCAGACCCATCTCGTGGAGCACGGCCTGCTGCTCGGCGTCGTTCTCGTCGAAGTCGAAGCTGCGGGCGGGCTTGCCGCTTTCCAGATGAGCAGCAAGCTGCTGCAGCCATGCAGCCTCGGCAGCGGCTCCCTTGTTGTTGCCGCTCTTTGCAGCCTTGGCCATCCGGCCTGCGCGGTTCTGGACGACCTCGAGGTCGGAGAGGATCAGCTCATAGTCGATGGCGTCGATGTCAGAGATGGGGTCCACGGCCTCGGCCTTGGTCACATCCTCCACGACATGGATGATGTTGTCGTCGTCAAAGCAACGCACCACATGGACGATGGCGTCGCACTCGCGGATGTGGCCGAGGAATTTGTTGCCGAGGCCTGCGCCCTGACTTGCGCCCTTCACGAGGCCCGCGATGTCCACGAACTCCACGATGGCGGGGGTCTTCTTGTTGGTCTGCCAGATCTCAGCCAGCTTGTCCAGCCGCTTGTCGGGCACGGCCACGATGCCGCTGTTCGGCTCGATGGTGCAGAAGGGATAGTTTGCGGCCTCCGCGTTCTTGGTGGAGGTGATGGCATTGAACAGAGTGGACTTGCCGACGTTGGGCAGGCCGACGATACCAAGTTTCATATAAAATACGCTCCTTCACGTCTGATAGACATATTGATACATCTATCATTATACGCGAAGGAGCGTAGGAGTGCAAGGGTCAATCCTTCAGTTTGCTCAGATAGCGGTAGATCGTCGCCTCCGAGGAGCCGAGCTGCGCCGCCACCTCGCTGACAGCGCCCTTCATATAGAAGATGCCTGCCTGCTGCAGGTCGTCCACGATGCGTATTTTTTCGTCCATCGTCAGGCGGTCGGGAGGCAGGACACTGCCGGTCACATCGGTGATGGCAGCCTGCACCGCATCGGGGAGGCTGCTGACGAAATTTTCGACGCCCAGCGTGGGGCTTGGCTCCTGATGCGCCCCACAGAGGGCCAGAAGCTCCTGCGCCATCCGGCTGTATTTGGCGGCGTCAAAGTTGATGCAGAGCATCCCGATAAGCTCACTGCCGTCTTTGATGAACATGGTGGAGGAGCGCAGCCGCCCCTTGGCCTGCGATGCACCTTGATAGCCCGCAACGTAGGGCTGCTTCTCGTACGCCCTGCCGTGGATGAACCTCAGCGCCATGTTGGACAGCGGCGCACCCTCGGTGCGGCCGCTGATGTTGTTGTTCACGATGGCTGCGATGGTGCCCTCCTCGCTGGTCAGATCATGCAGCACCACCTCATAGTCCGGCCCCAACGCCTCACCCAGAAACGAAACCAGCGTCCGATACGGCTCCAGCCTTGCGTCCATGTATGTCACCACTTTCCATTGCTTCATAAGAAAAATAATGAAAATTTATTCTCATCTCTCTGCCTGTATCATATCACGTTCGTCGGCTGTTGACAATGATGATTCGAAAACTCGCTGAAAATTCGTGAAACTGCCTCAAAAAATCCCGCGGATTTGTCACAAGTGATAATAATTTATCATCAAGAGAAAAAATTGTTGACTTTTGCCGCACGCCGCGTTAGGATAGGGGCAGGACAAGGGGCACGAGGGTAAGCCGTACCCCTGCAATTCGGAAAAAGGAGAGAGAATTATGAAACAGGCAATCGCTACTGCGCAGGCGCCCGCAGCCATTGGGCCATATTCGCAGGGCATCGCAGCAGGCCAGACGGTCTACGTCTCCGGCCAGCTCCCCATCGACCCCGCTACCGGGGCCATCCCCGAGGGCATCGCGGCCCAGACCGCACAGTCCCTCAAGAACATTCAGGCCATCCTTGCCCAGCAGGGCATGACACTGGCAGATGTAGTGAAGACCACAGTCTTCCTTGCAGACATGAATGATTTTGCCGAGATGAATCAGGTCTACGGCGAGTACTTCGCACAGCCCTTCCCCGCACGGAGTGCCGTGCAGGTGGGCCGTCTGCCCAAGGACGCACCGCTGGAGATCGAATGCATCGCCGTGAAATAACAGAGCATCCTAAAAGAGAAAGAGACGGTGCAATACTATGGAACAAAATATGTTCATCCGCATCCTGAACAGTGAGATGGAGCTGGCTACCGGCTGCACCGAGCCGGGCGCTGTGGCTCTGACTGCCGCCGAGGCAGGTCAGGCCCTGCGGAAGGCCGGTGTGGACAAGGCCGAGGAGATCACGGTCAACGCCAGCATCAACATCATCAAGAACGCCATGTCGGCGGGCATCCCCGGCACCGATTACGAGGGCATGGACTATGCCGCCGCCATCGGTGCGCTGGGCGGCGACCCGGTCTACCTTCTGGAGGTCATGAACCATGTCCCCCGTGAGACAGTGGAGGCGGCCGCCGCGCTGGTCAAGGCCGGCAAGGTCAAGGTGAATGTGGCGCAGGTGCCCCAGAAGCTCTATATTGAGGTCATCGCCAAGGGCGGCGGCCACACCGGCCGCGCCATCGTCCGCGACCTGCACACCAACGTCGTGCTGGTGGAGCAGGACGGCACGGCGACCCTCGACAAGCAGGACGCGGATACTGCCGCATCCGGCGACAGCGATGTCGTCACCCCGGAGCAGATCGCGTCCTTCCTGACCGTCCGCTCCATCTGGGACTACTGCACCAAGGAGCTTGACCCCATGCACGACCCCATCGACATCATCCGCAGCGCCGTGCAGGTCAACTCCGTCATCAGCGATGAGGGCCTTTCCAAGGAATACGGCCTTGCCATCGGACGCAATCTCGACCTCAACTGCCGCAAGGGCCTCATGACCCGCGACCTGACCACCAACTCCATGATCGCTGCCGCCGCCGGTGCAGACGCCCGCATGGCAGGCGCGCCGGTGTCGGTGGTGGCCAACTCCGGCAGCGGCAATCAGGGCATCACCGCAACGATGCCCGTCGTGGCAGCTGCCCGCTGGCTGGGCATCGATGAGCCGACCATGCTGCGTGCCGTCACCCTGTCCAACCTCATCGCCATCCGCATCAAGTCGAAGTTCGGACGCCTGAGCAACCTCTGCGGCGCGACCGTCGCCGGGACCGGCGCGGCCTGCGGCATTACATACCTGCTGGGCGGCGGCTATCACGAGATCTGCTGCGCCATCCAGAACATGGTGGGCAATGTCACTGGCATGGTGTGCGACGGCGCAAAGGCAGACTGCGCGCTGAAGATCTCCACCTGCGTCAATGCCGCCTGTCAGGCAGCGGCCATGGGCACCCGCGGCGTCCGTGTCCAGAGCACGGACGGCATCGTGGAGGAGAATGTGGAGCGCACGCTGGACAACTTCGCCATCCTGAGCACCCACGGCACCAGCGACAGCGTCATCCTCGACCTGATGCTCAACAAAGACCACACTCCGGACGCCCAATAAGCGTCCTCACCCTCTAGCAAGCCTGCATCCGCATCCTGCAAAAAACACCCTGCGCCCACAGCGCAGGAGAAGATTAGGGGTAAAATATTATGAAAAAGCTATTCAATAATCTGCCGTTCCGGCTGCTTCTCGGCATCATCATCGGCGTTATTCTGGGCCAGATCTTCCCCGAGAGCGTCATGAAGGTCGTCGTTACCTTACAGTATATCATGGGCCAGCTCATCACCTTCTGTGTGCCGCTCATCATCATCGGCTTCATCGCCCCGTCCATCACCAAGCTGGGCAAGAACGCCTCCCGTCTGCTGGGCGTGGCGATCGTCATCGCCTACGTTTCCTCCGTCTGCGCAGCCCTCATGAGCACCACCGCAGGCTATGCCCTCATCCCGCACCTGTCCATCGACACTGAGGTGGCCGGTCTGCGGACCCTGCCCGGCGTCGTGTTCGAGCTGAACATCCCCCAGATCATGAGCGTCATGAGCGCCCTCGTGCTCAGTGTTCTGGTGGGTCTGGCTGCTACCTGGACCAACAGCAAGCTGACCTGCGACATCCTCGGCGAATTCCAGAACATCGTGCTGGACATCGTCGGTAAGATCATCATCCCCATGCTGCCCTTCTATATCGCTGCTACCTTCTGCAACCTGAGCTATGAGGGCATGATCACCCACCAGCTGCCCGCCTTCCTCCAGATCATCATCATCGTTATGGCTGGCCACTATATCTGGCTGGCTGTCCTGTACCTGCTGGCCGGCGCATACTCCGGCAAAAATCCGTGGGAGGTCCTCCGCCACTACGGCCCCGCTTACCTGACCGCTGTCGGCACCATGTCCAGCGCCGCCACTCTGGCTGTCGCTCTGGACTGCGCCCGCAAGAGCAAGGTCCTGCGCAAGGACATGGTCAGCTTCGGCATCCCCCTGTTCGCCAACATCCATCTGTGCGGATCTGTCCTCACTGAGGTCTTCTTCTGCATGACCATCTCCAAGATCCTCTACGGCCACCTGCCCAGCATCGGCACCATGATCCTCTTCTGCGCCCTGCTCGGCATCTTCGCCATCGGTGCTCCCGGCGTCCCCGGCGGCACGGTCATGGCTTCTCTGGGCCTCATCACTGGCGTCCTGATGTTCGATGATGCCGGCACCGCTCTGATGCTCGCCATCTTCGCCCTGCAGGACAGCTTCGGCACCGCCTGCAACGTCACCGGCGACGGCGCTCTGACCCTGATGCTGACCGGCTACGCCGAGAAGCACGGCATCCAGAACAACGACAACCTCCAGACCCCGATCCTGTAAGGACCATCAAAAGATTTGAGCGCATTTCCCTGAAAATACCGGAAACCGGGCTGCGTCCCCCATTCTGACCGGCCCGTGTGATGCAAAAGGGGCTTCCTGCAAAGGAGGCCCCTTTTGTGTTCTCCGGCCCTTGGCCGCCAAAGATTCAAAAAATCATACAAAACCTTCTTTATTTTGTCATAACTGTCCCGTATAATAGAATATGAGTTAAACTCGGGATCGCAGCCGGTGCCCGTGCGGGGCTGGCTTTTGACTGGATAGAGGAGGAACACTCACATGGCAAACGAAAAGATCCTCGTCGTGGACGACGATACCAACATCTGCGAGCTGCTGCGGCTCTACCTGACCAAGGAGGGCTATCAGGTCACGACCGCCAACGACGGCGAAGAGGGCCTTGAGAAATTCAACCAGCTCAAGCCTGATATGGTGCTGCTGGATGTGATGATGCCCAAGATGGACGGCCTCGAGGTCTGCCGCCGCATCCGCAAGCTGGGCAATACCCCGGTCATGATGCTGACGGCAAAGGGCGAGACCTTCGACAAGGTGCTGGGCCTTGAGCTGGGCGCAGACGATTACATGGTCAAGCCCTTCGACACCAAGGAAGTGGTGGCCCGCATCAAGGCGGTGCTCCGCCGCTGCACCGCCGCCACCACCCAGACCGAGAGCACCGAAGGCGTCATCGAGTTCGACAACCTCCGCCTCGACATGAACAGCTACGAGCTGCGGGTCAAGGGCAAGGTGGTGGAGGCTCCCCCGAAGGAGCTGGAGCTGCTGAACTGCCTCGCCTCCCACCCCAACCGGGTCTACACCCGCGACCAGCTTCTGGACGAGGTGTGGGGCTTCGAGTACTACGGCGACAGCCGCACCATCGACGTCCATGTCAAGCGCCTGCGCGAGAAGCTGGCCGGGGCCTCCGACAAGTGGGAGCTGAAGACCGTCTGGGGTGTGGGCTATAAGTTCGAGGTGCGTCAGTAATGCGCAAAAGTATCCCAGTCGCGTTCTTTTCGCTCATGAGCACTCTGCTCATCTTCGGCACGGTGGTCATGGGCGGCTCTGAGCTGGTGCTCTTCAGCCGGTATTTTGCGCAGGAGCGGTACGATACGCTGGATGAGGTGGTCAATGTCGCCCAGCGGACGGCGTCCTATCTTGTGCAGGAGGCCTCTCTGCCCGAGGGCGAAGAGCTGGAAGCCCTGAGCACCAAGCTCGAGATCATCGGCGAGAGCGCGGAGGCCTATCTGTTCTTCACCGACTGCGACGGCAATGTGATGCTGGCGTCCGTGCCGGAAAAGCTGACCGGCGATACGGTGGAGGCTGAGGTGCTGGAAAAGGCGGGCAAGGCCAAAGAGAACTACCATCTCTTCGACACACTGGGCGGTGTGCTGGCGGAGAAAAGCTACATCTCGGTGCGTGAGATGCGCAGCGAGGACGGCGCGTGCACCGGTTACCTCTTTCTCTGCTCGTCCGGCGAGCGGCTGGCGGAGTTCCGCAGAGAGTTCTTCTCGAACTTTTTCCTCTCGGCCTGCCTGATGCTGCTTCTGGCCAGCGTACTCACGAAGGTGATGATGCACAAGCTCACCGACCCGCTCCAGAAGGTAACGGACGCGGCCCAGCGCTTCGGCGGCGGCGACCTGTCCGTCCGGGTCGAGGGCGTGGACGGCGAGGGCGAGGTGGCCGACCTTGCCCGCACCTTCAACAAGATGGCAGACAACATCCAGTCCAACGACAATTCCCGGGGCCAGTTCATGGGCAACATCGCCCATGAACTGCGCACCCCCATGACGACCATCAAGGGCTTCATCGACGGCATTCTGGACGGCACCATCCCGCCCGAGATGCAGAACCACTACTTGCAGCTGGTCAGCGAGGAAACGGGCCGTCTGGCCCGCCTCATCCAGAATATGCTGGATCTGTCCAAGCTGGAGAGCGGCGAATATCAGGTGAATGCCCGGATGTTCAACATCTGGGAGACCCTCACCGGCGTGGCTCTCTCGGCCGAACAGCGCATCAACGACGGGATGATCGACATCGACGGCCTGACGATGGACGAGAAGGTACTGGTCTACGCCGACCCCGACCTCATCCATCAGGTGGCCTATAACCTGCTGGACAACGCCATCAAGTTCACCCCCGCCGGCGGCACCATCCGCTTCGGGGTGGAAAAGCTCGGCCCGGAGGTGGAGGTCTCCATCTGGAACTCCGGTCAGGGCATCAGCCCCGAGGCGCTGCCCTACGTTTTCCAGCGCTTTTATAAGGAAGACCAGTCCCGGGGTCTCCACGCCCGGGGCGCAGGCCTCGGCCTGAACATCTGCAAGGTGCTGGTCAACCTCTCCGGCGGTCAGATCCGCGTCGAGAGCCAGCAGGGCGAGTGGTGCAGATTCGTGTTCACCCTGCCCGTCCAGCCCCCGAACCCCGGCGGCATGAAGCGTCTGCCCGACGAGAGCGGCCTTCCCGGCGCAGTGGAAGACCCGGCCAGCATGAAGCCGGTAGACTGAATCACAGCGGTCAGACTGCTCCCCAGAGGAGCGGTCTGGCTGCTTTTTGCATTGCAGAAGAAGGGGTGCGGGCGGAGTTTACGTCTTTTCCGTGAAAAACACGGCGGCGGGTTTGATTTTTTCACCGTTTTCATGTAAACTATAAATAACTATGCCGACTGTCCCCCACAGGGGGCGGCGGCAGGGCAAAAACACAAAAAATCTCTTGGAAACAACAGGGAGTAAAATAAAATGACAACGATCAGTCCTTCGATCCTTTCGGCTGACTTCAGCAAGCTCGGCGCAGACTGCCGCATGGTGCTGGATGCCGGCGCAAAAATGCTGCATTATGATGTGATGGACGGCCACTTCGTGCCGAACATCAGCTTCGGCGTCCCGGTGCTCAAAAGCCTGCACAAGGCCATGCCGGATGCGTTCTACGACGTCCATCTGATGATCACCCACCCGCAGCAGTACGCTGAGGCCTTTGCCAAGGCCGGTGCCAGCCTGCTGAACTTCCACCTCGAGTGCGATGACGACATTCAGGAGACCATCGACGCCATCAAGGCGCAGGGCTGCAAGGTGGGCATGACCATCAAGCCCGGCACCCCGGTGGAGGAGCTGGGCTATTATCTCGACCAGCTGGACCTCGTGCTGGTCATGAGCGTGGAGCCGGGCTTCGGCGGGCAGAAGTTCATGCCCTCGGCCCTCGACAAGCTCCGCTGGCTCAAGACAGAGAAGGAGCGCCGGGGCCTGCGCTTCCTGCTGGAAGTGGACGGCGGCGTGGACGCTGCCACCGCTCCGCAGTGCGTCGCCGCCGGTGCAGACGTGCTGGTGGCAGGCAGCGCCATCTATGGTGCGGCCGACCCCGCTGCCGCTGTCCGCGCGCTGGCCGCGCTCTGAGAGGGAACGGCCCATGGATGAAGCATTGATCCGGAAGCAGGAAGAAGAGCTGCAGCACACCGGCAGATACTACAAGCACATCTGCTTTCTCTGCGTGCCGCTGCTCTGCGTCTCCTGCTACCTTTACGGCCTGCGCCCGCTGCTGCTCTGCGGCTTTGCGCTGCTGATGGGCAACCTGTGTGACCGGCTCATCTCGCTGCTGCGCCGCCGCGTCTACCGGCCCGGGGACTATTCCAACGAGAGCTTCGCCCTCGTCATCGCACTGCTGATGCCTGCGACGGTGGACTGGTATGTCCTCGCCGCTGCCATCGTGGCCGGTGTCCTCATCGGCAAAGAGGTCTTCGGCGGCTATGGCAGCTATCCCTTCAACCCGGCTGCCGTGGGCTATGCGGTGGCGGCGGTGTCGTGGCCGGAGCAGGTGTTCCGCTATCCGACCCCTTACACCAGCATCCCCCTGTGGGACGCCTCCGGCGTGGCCACGGCCAGCACCATCTCGGATACCCTGCGCAGCGGCGGCCTCATCAACCTGAGCGGTCTGTCGCTGGCGCTGGGCGAGTATGCCGCCCCGATGGGCGCAGGCTCAGCCCTCGTGCTGGTGGCCTGCGGGCTTTTCCTCTGGGTGCAGAAGGACATCAAGCTGAGCGCTGCCCTGAGCTTTCTCGTCACGGCGGGCGTCATCGTCTTCCTCTTCCCGCGTCAGCTGGGCCTGACCGAGGATGCGTCCTTTGCCGTCAGCGCCATGTTCCGTCTGCGCTGCGTGCGCGACGAACTGCTGACGGGCGCGATGATCTTCAGCGCCGTCTTCCTGCTCAACGAGCCGTATACCTGCGCCCACCACCGGCTGGGCCGCATCCTCTACGGCATCATGGTGGGTGCCTTCACGATGGGCTTCCGCTACTTCGGCGTCTATGAGACGGGCGTCTGCTTCGCGCTGCTGGCTGTCAACAGCATCTCCGGCTGGCTCGACCGCACCGAAGTCCATCTCTACGAGCTGCTCCACAGCAGCTGGAAAAAGCAGACCGGAAAGGGGGATGCCGTATGAAGCGGAGAAGTGCAGAACTCATCGCCCGCGACCCGGAGAGATTCTTCCACCATGACCGCGTCTTCCTGAACAATCCCGTGGTCATGCAGGGTATGGGCCTTGCGCCGCTGGTGGTCCTTGCCACCAACGGCCAGAACGCTCTGATGCTGGCGGCGGCGGTGGCGCTGCTGCTGACGCCCTCCCGTCTGCTGGCCTGTCTGCTGAGCCGCCTGTTCCCCCTGCGGGAGGAGCACCCGTCCAAAGCAGAGCTGGAAAAGAAGCTGCTGCCCCGCAGCATCCTCTATTCGGGCAGCGCAGCGGTGGTCTATCTGGCAGCCTACCCCATCCTGAACCGCCTGTTCGGGGTGAGCCTGCTGGTGCTGGGCATCTACCTGCCCATGCTGGTGGTGGAGCCGCTGCTGACCTACCGCTTTGGCCGGGTGCAGGAGTCGCCCCGCAAGGCCCTCTCCAAGGGCGTGCGCATCACGGTGGGCTACAGCCTGCTGCTCCTGCTGCTGGGCTGCGTGCGGGAGTGGCTGAGCGCCGGTACGGTGTTCGGCCATCTGCTCAGCCGCCCCATCCTGCCGATGGCGGGGATGCCGGCAGGCGGCTTCATCGTGCTGGGCGTGCTGTGCGCTGTCTGGCGCGCGCTGGCCAAGAAGCAGAAAGATTATCTGACATCGGAGGCCCGGGGCCTCATGGCAGTCTATCGCCAGAGAGAGGGGGAGCCTCAGGATGAGCAATGATGTGATGCAGGCCGTCGGCGTCTTTTTCGGCTACGCCGTGCTGGCCATCTTTGCGCAGAATGCGGTGTTCACCCGCGGTCTGGGCGTCTCCCGGCTGGTCCAGCTGGTGGGCGACGAGCGCACCAGCAGCGGGTGGTTCGCCCTGCTGCTCTGCGTGACGCAGGTGCTGGTGGCCCCGCTGGCTTTCTATGCAGGCGGCTTCGCGGCCGCCCAGCCCAACTTCGCCCAGCTCCGCCCGCTGGTCTATCTGGCCTGCGTGGCGGTGGTGAGCCTGTTTGAATTCCTTGTGCTCTGGGCAGCGCGGGGCAGACGCCACGGCGGCCAGCTGCTCCGCATCCTGCCTGCTGCCGCAGTCAACAGCGGTGTGCTGGGCACGGTGCTGGTGGAGCGTACCCAGAGCTTTACGCTGGAGCAGAGCATGGGCTTCGGCCTCGGCAGCGGCCTCGGCTACCTGCTGGCCGTCATGCTGGTGACGGAGGCCGACCACCGTCTGCGCAGCGAGGCCATCCCGGAGGCGTTCCGGGGCCTGCCCATCACGCTGGTCTATGTCGGCGTGCTGGCGCTGGCCATCTATGGTTTTACGGGCCACTCGGTGATCCTGTAAGGAGTGCAGGAGAAAGGGACGAACATGGCAAAGTATAAAAAGGTCAAGCGGTATCACCGCAGTTTTTACAGCCCCGGTATGTGGGCCAAGAAGGTCGTCGGCATCGTGGTGCTGGTGGCCGTGGTGCTGGTGGTGGGCTGGCTGGCTGCGCCCCATGTGCTGGACTGGGCCACCCACACCTGGTACACCGTGGTCAAGGACCGGGATCTGGAAGCCGAGAGCGCATCCCGCGCGGCAGCATCCTCCCAGGCAGCGGCTTCGGCAGCTGCGTCGGAGGCTGCTTCCTCGGCGGCATCGGAGCTGGAAGAGGACGTCTTTGACGGCAAGGCGATCGTTTCCGGCCGGTGGGCGGAGCTGGACACGGCGGCCCTCACGGACGATGACACCCTCCGCGCCACGGCACAGCAGCTGAAGGCGCAGGGCGTGGAATACGCCGTGCTGACCCTGAAGGATGCGGCCGGAAACATCTACTATGCATCGCAGGCGGCGGCTGCGGCGGGCGGCATCGTGGCCGAACCGCTGGACGCCG
>OHJJ01000269.1_pt1 | contig 33033 bp, 24 predicted proteins | sample 1568551 | NCBI WGS metagenome assembly OHJJ01 (sample SAMEA3879505, study PRJEB24766) | human gut metagenome | biome: human-associated habitat; feature: feces | place: USA | collected 1985/1987 | reverse complement strand
CGCCGATAACATTGAAGAGAAGGTGAACGACCGCGGCGCGGCGGGCGTTTTTGTTGGCACCCACCGAGGACAGCAGTGCGGTCACACAGGTACCGATGTTCTGACCCATGATGATGGGGATGGCACTGCCGTAGGTGATGACACCGGTGGCGCTCAGTGCTTGCAGGATGCCCACGCTGGCGCTGGAGCTCTGGATGATGCCGGTGACCAGTGCGCCCACCAGAACGCCCAGCAGGGGGTTGGAGAAGCGGGTGAACAGACTGGTGAACCATGCCTCGTTTTGCAGCGGCAGCACCGCGTTGGACATGGTGGTCATGCCGGTCATCAGCACGGCAAAGCCGATAAGGATAGTGCCCACGCCTTTTTTCTTCTCACTCTTACACATATACAGCAAAATGCCGATAAATGCAAGCACCGGGCTGAAAGAAGTAGGTTTGAGCAGCTGGATGAACAGACTGTCGCCCTGCAAACCGGAAAGGCTCAAGATCCAGCTGGTCACGGTGGTGCCCACGTTGCTGCCCATGATCACGCCAATGGCCTGATGCAGCTCCATGATGCCGCTGTTGACAAAGCCCACCACCATAACGGTGGTAGCGCTGGAGCTCTGGATGACGGCGGTCACGCACAGACCCAGAAAAAAGCCCTTGAGGGGGTTATCGGTCAGCTTGCTGAGAATTTTCTGCAGCTGGCCGCCGGCCTGCTTTTCCAGTGCCTTGCCCATGATGTCCATACCGAACAAAAACAGGGCCAGACCTCCCAGCAGCGAAAAGACATTAAAAATGGTCATAAGTGTTTTCCTCACTTTTCTTGACATGTTTTTCTCCTGTGCTTTAAGTATAGAAAAACAATGTAAAATCTGAAATCGCCGAAATGTAAAACCCATGTAAAGTAAGAAAAATGTAAAAATCCTGTGCACACGCTGCGATGCAGCGTCGGTTTCCCGCCGTGGGTACAAAAACAGCGCCCCGGGCGTTGTATTTGCCGCCGAATTTTATTATAATATGAGTAAGAGTGCCCGCAGCACAGCGCGGCAAAAGGATACAGGAGGAACCAGGATGGGTACGTTCAATGTTTCGCTTAAAACGCTGACCGACCGCGTCAGCATGGAAGTGGTATACACCCCCCGGGCGCTGGATGAAATCAGCGTGGAGATCGCCGAGGTCAACCGCCCGGGTCTGTTTCTGGCGGGCTATTATGATTATTTCGATAAGCTTCGCCTGCAGATCATGGGTCTGGCAGAGATGAACTTTCTGTCCGGTTTGACGGCAGAAAAGCGCTACGAGGCGCTGGAACAGCTGTTCCGGCAGCAGCCCCCGGCGGTCATCGTCTGCCGCAGCGAGGAACTGAAACCCTTCCCGGAGATGCAGGAGCTGGCGCAGAAGCACGCGGTTGCCCTGCTGCGCTCCAACGAGACCACCTGCACTTTGATGGGCAGTCTGATCAGCGTGCTGAACCTGGAACTTGCGCCCCGCATCACCCGGCACGGCGTGCTGGTGGAGGTGTACGGCGAAGGCATCCTGATCCTTGGCGACAGCGGCATCGGCAAAAGCGAGCTGGCCATTGAGTTGGTCAAGCGCGGCCACCGTCTGGTGGCAGATGATGCCGTGGAGCTGCGCAAGGTGTCCAACCGTCAAATCATGGGCACTGCCCCGGAAAATATCCGCCACTTCATCGAGCTGCGCGGCATCGGCATCGTCAATGTGGCCCGCGTGTACGGCGTAGGCGCTGTCAAGCTGAGCGAAAGTCTGGATCTGGTGGTGCAGCTGGAGGCGTGGGACCCCACCAAGAACTACCAGCGCACCGGTCTGGAAAGCGAATACTACGACATTCTGGGCGTGAGCATTCCCAGCACCAGCATCCCGGTCTCTCCCGGCCGCAATCTGGCTGTGGTGCTGGAGACTGCAGCCATCAATAACCGCCAGAAGAAGATGGGCTATAACGCAGCCAAGGAGCTGCTGATCCGGCTGGGACTGGATGACAAAATGGACTGAACCTCTCTATAAAAAGGAGCCTGACCCTATGGAACAACTCAAGCAGCTGCTCACCGCAGCAGGTATTGCTTATAAAGAAAACGAGCCGCTGGCAGCGCACTGTACTTTTAAGATCGGCGGCCCGGCGCGGCTGTTCGTGCAGCCGGCAGATCGGGCACAGCTTTGCCGTGCTGTTGCACTATGCAAAGCGCAGGGCGTCCGGTACTATTTGCTGGGCAACGGCAGCAATATCCTGTTTGCCGACGAGGGCTACAACGGCGTGGTGCTGGATATTTCCTCCATGCAGGACACTGTGGAGGTGCACGGAACACAACTCACCGCCGGGGCGGGCGTGCGGCTCTCGGCGCTGTGCAAAACGGCGCTGGAACATAGCCTGACCGGGCTGGAATTTGCCTACGGCATCCCCGGTACGGTGGGCGGCGCAGTCTACATGAACGCCGGAGCCTACGGCGGCGAGATAAAGGATGTGCTGACCACGGTGCAGTACCTCACCGCCGAGGGCGAGGCGAAGGAGGCAACGGCCGCGGAGCTTGACCTGCGCTACCGCCACAGCATTTTTGAAGAAAACGGCGGCTGTATCCTCTCGGCGCAGTTTGCCCTGACTCCGGGCAAACCGGAGGTTATCCGCGCAAAGATGGACGAACTGATGGCAAAACGGCTGGATAAGCAGCCGCTGGATAAGCCCAGCGCAGGCAGTACCTTCAAGCGCCCGGTGGGCGCTTTTGCCGCAGCCCTCATTGACCAGTGCGGTCTGCGGGGCTACCGACACGGCGGTGCCGCCGTCAGCGAGAAGCACTGCGGCTTTGTGGTGAACCTTGGCGGCGCCACCTGCGCAGACGTGCTGGCACTGTGCGAAGAAGTACGCACTATCGTAAAGGAAAAGACCGGTTACGATCTGGAAAAAGAGATCCGCGTAGTCCGCTGAACTGCGCAAATAGAGGGAGTGTGGAACACAGATGGAGCTGTTGATCGTCAGCGGACTTTCCGGCGCGGGAAAGTCTGTGGCTATGAATGCGCTGGAAGATATCGGTTTTTTCTGCATTGATAACGTCCCGGCGGGGCTGCTGCCCAGCATTACGGCGTTTTCCAAGGCGGGCGACAACCAGCTGGAGCGGGTGGCGCTTTCCATGGACGTGCGCGGCTGCCGCAGCAGGGAACAGATCGAGACTGCCCTGCAGCAGCTGGACGAGCAGAAAACACCCTATAAGATTCTGTTTCTGGATGCGCCGGACGATGTGCTGATGCGCCGTTACAGCGAGACCCGCCGCCGCCACCCCATCAGCATTGCAGAGGGCATCTCTACCCGGGATGCCTTTTTGAAGGAGCGGCAGATCTTACAGCCCTTGAAGGAACGTGCAAACTATACCATCAATACCGGTCTGCTCTCCACCTCCCAGAATAAAGAGCGTATCTGCGATTTGTTCATGAAAAACGGCGGGGCAAAAAATGCCATGCGTCTCACCATTATGTCCTTCGGGTTCAAGTTTGGTTTGCCGCCGGAGGCCGACCTTGTGCTGGATGTGCGCTGCCTGCCAAACCCCTTCTATGTGCCGGAACTGAAGCACAAGACCGGACTGGATCAGGAAGTGGTAGATTTTGTCATGGGCTACCCCGAAGCACAGGAGCTGCTGCGCCGGTACGAGAACTTTTTGCAGTACGCCCTGCCGCTCTATGTCAAGGAAGGCAAAAGCCAGCTGACCATTGCGGTGGGCTGCACAGGCGGCAAGCACCGCTCCATCACATTCGCACGCAAGCTTGCGGAATACTGCACCTCTCTGGGCTACGAGCCCGGGGTGCAGCACCGGGATGCCGTGCGCTGAAAACAGAGGAAATACTATGAGTTTTGCATCCAGTGCGCGGGAGGAGATCGCGCAGCGCAGCCCCACCAAGGAATGCTGTGTGCGTGCAGCCGCCTATGGCATTGCCTGCTTTGCCAAATACTTTGATGCCCGCGGTCTTGTGCTGCAAACCGAGCAACCCCATACGGTGCAGCTGGCGCAGCAGCTGTTTGCCCGCTGCGGCATCCGGGGCGAGATCACGGAAAAGCCCCGCGTCAGCGGTGTGCTGTACGAGTTCAACATCCGCGATGCGGAGCAGGTCACCCGCCTGCATGAACTGTTCGGCACCACCGGCAGGGAGACCAGCTTGCAGATCGACCCCGGGCTCATCCGTTGTCAGACCTGCGTCAGCGCCTATATCGCCATGGCCTTTTTGTGCAGTGGCACGGTCACCGACCCGCAAAAGGAATATAACCTGGAATTTCTCACCTCCCGGACGAACCTCGCCCGGGATTTTGAAGCGCTGCTGGCCGAGCACGAGTTTGCGCCCCACCGCACCCGCCGCAACGGCGTGAACCTGATCTACGTCAAGACCGGTGCCAATGTGGAGCGCTTACTCCGCTTTATGGGTGCTGCGGATGCCGCGACCCAGATCAGTGTGCTCAAGGCGTTCAAGCAGGTACGCAATCAGACCAACCGGCAGACCAACTGCGATACCGCAAACCTTGGCAAAACGGCGCGGGCGAATGCCCAGACCCTGAAAGCCATCCGCTATTTGCAGGAACAGCACGCACTGGAGACCTTGCCGGAGGTGCTGCAGCAGGCAGCAGCCAAGCGGCTGCAATACCCGGATCTTTCGCTTACCGCGCTGTGCGGCTGCTTTGATCCGGCTGTGAGCAAATCCGGCTTATCACACCGGATGAAAAAGCTGGAGGCGCTGGCGGAAAATCTGCGCCAGCGCCAGCAGGAGGGACAGGAGGCAGTACAATGAGTGAACCTACCGCAAATACCCGTCCCTTTGCCCATTTGCATATCCATACGGAATACAGCCTTCTGGACGGTGCCTGCCGCATCGACCAGCTGATGGAGCGGGTGAAGGAGTGCGGACAGACCGCCATTGCCTGCACCGACCACGGCGTAATGTACGGCTGTGTGCAGTTTTATAAGGCCGCCAAAAAGGCGGGTATCAAGCCCATCATCGGGTGCGAAGTGTATGTTGCCACTCGCACCCGCTTTGATAAGGTAAATAAAATAGACGGCAATAACCACCTGATTTTACTGTGCAAAAACGAGACCGGCTATAAGAACCTGATCAAAATGGTCTCTGCCGGTTTCGTGGAGGGCTTTTACTCCAAACCCCGCGTGGATAAGCAGCTTTTGGAGCAATACCACGAGGGACTGATCTGCCTTTCGGCCTGTCTGGCGGGCGAGATCCCGCAAGCCATTCTGGCAGGGGACTACGAGCGCGCAAAGGCGACTGCGCTGTGGTACCGGGAGCTGTTCGGTGCAGAGAATTACTACATCGAATTGCAGGATCACGGCCTGAAGGAGGATACCGCTGTTCTGCCGCAGCTCATCAAGCTTTCACGGGAGACGGGCATCCCCATGGCAGCCACCAACGACGCCCATTATCTGCGCAAAGAGGACGCCAAGATGCAGAGCATCCTGCTGTGCATCCAGACCGGCAAGACCATTCAGGACGCCGACCGTATGGAGTTCCAGACCGATGAATTCTACGTCAAGACCACAGACGAGATGTACGAGCTGTTCTCCATGGTGCCGGAAGCCTGCGCCAATACGGCAAAGATTGCCGAGCAGTGCAATTTTGACTTTGAATTCGGTCACACAAAGATTCCATACTACAAAGCCCCGGACGGCATGGACAATCAGGCCTACTTTGAAAAGCTCTGCTGGGACGGCTTGGAACGCCGCTACGGCCCGGACGTGCCGCAGGCCAACATCGACCGCCTGAAATACGAGATCGGCGTGGTCAAGACCATGGGGTACACCAACTATTACCTCATCGTATGGGACTACATCAATTTTGCAAAAAGTCAGGGCATCCCGGTGGGGCCGGGACGCGGCTCCGGCGCGGGCAGTATTGCTGCCTACTGCGTGGGCATCACGGATATCGACCCCATCCGCTATAACCTGATCTTCGAGCGCTTTTTGAACCCCGAACGCGTCAGTATGCCGGATTTCGATGTGGACTTCTGCTACGAGCGCCGACAGGAGGTCATCGACTACGTCAACCGCAAATACGGTGCGGACCATGTGGCGCAGATCGTTACCTTTGGTACGATGGCAGCCCGCAACGCCATCCGGGACGTGGGCCGTGTGATGGGACTCCCGTACCAGCAGGTAGATGTAGTGGCAAAGCTTGTGCCCATGGAGCTGAAAATGACCCTCAAGCGGGCGTTGGAGGTTTCCAGCGAGCTGAAAAAGCTCTACGATACCGATCCGCAGGTGACCGAGCTCATCGACACCGCACTGAAGGTGGAGGGTATGCCCCGGCACGCCTCCACCCACGCGGCAGGCGTGGTCATTACGCCGGAGCCGACGGATTATTATCTGCCGCTTGCCACCAACGACGGCCTGCCGGTGACCCAGTTCAATATGACCGAGATCGAAGAGCTGGGTCTTTTGAAGATGGACTTTCTGGGGCTGCGCACCCTGACTGTCATCCGAGATGCGGAGGTTGCGGTGCAAAAGCAGCACCCGGAGTTCTCCATCCGTGATCTGAACTATGACGACCCGGATACCTATAAAATGCTGGGACAGGGCGATACCGAGGGTGTGTTCCAGCTGGAATCCTCCGGCATGAAACAGGTGCTTGTGGGCTTGCAGCCCCAGAACCTTGAAGACGTCATCGCTCTGATCAGCCTGTACCGTCCGGGCCCCATGGACTCCATTCCCACCTATCTGCGCAACCGGCACGAACCGGACAAGATCAGCTACAAGACCCCGCAGCTGGCGCACATTCTGGATGTGACCAACGGCTGCATCGTCTATCAGGAGCAGGTCATGCAGATCTTCCGGGAACTGGCGGGCTTCTCCTTCGGGCAGGCAGATAACGTCCGCCGCGCCATGAGCAAAAAGAAGCATGCCGTCATGGAGGCAGAGCGGGAGCATTTTGTGCATGGCTGCACCGAGCCCGGCCACGAATGCCCCGGCTGCGTTGCCAACGGTATCCCGGAGCAGGTGGCAAACCAGATCTACGACGAGATGTCCAGCTTTGCGTCCTACGCCTTCAACAAGAGCCATGCGGCCTGCTACGCCTATGTGGCTTTCCAGACCGCTTATCTCAAGTGCCATTACCCCAGCCAGTTCATGGCAGCATTGCTGACCAGTGTGCTGGATAATACGGATAAGGTCATCGAGTATTCCGGCGAGTGCGCCCGTCTGGGCATTAAAGTCCTGCCGCCGGATGTGAACATCTCCAACGGCGGCTTTACCGCCGATGATAATGGTCAGATCCGTTTTGGGCTGAACGCCGTGAAAAACGTAGGCCGCAACCTTATCGAGAACGCAGTCACCGAGCGTAAGGAAAAGCCCTACACAAGCCTTTATGATTTCTGCAAGCGGATGCACGGCAGTGAGCTGAACCGCCGCGCGGTGGAAAGCCTGATCAAAGCCGGTGCCTTTGACTGCTTCGGCTCCAACCGCCACAGCATGGTAGAGGCGGTAGAGGGCATCCTCAAGAGCATCGAGACCGACTCCCGCCGCAATCTGGAAGGACAGTTGGATCTGTTCTCCGTGATGAGCGGGGAAGTGCAGCAAAGCCCGCAGGAGGATGTCTACGAGATCCGCCCCTTGGCAGAGTACACCCCTGCCGAGCTGCTGCAACAGGAAAAAGAGGTCAGCGGCCTGTACCTGTCCGGCCATCCGCTGGACGCTTACCGGGAAAAATCTGCCCGCATCGGCTCCCACACCATCAAAGACCTCACTGGCGAGGATGCCCATGTGCAGGACGGCGAAAAGGTGCGTATCGTGTGTGCAGTAGTCAAAAACCGCATGATGACGACAAAATCCAACAGCATGATGGCCTTTACCAGTGTGGAGGATCTGACCGGCACCATGGAGGTCATCGTGTTCCCCAAGGTGCTGGACAGGTTCCGGGATGCCATTCAGGAAAACGCTGTTGTGGTCATCGATGGCCGGCTTTCCGTGCGGGAGGATGAAGCCTCCAAGCTGCTGGCAGACAGCATTCTGCCCATTGACAGCTACGACCCGACCCGCTTGGATAAAGGCCGCCCGGACCCTGTCAAAACAGCTGCCCGGCGGGTATTCATCCGTCTGCCGTCCCGCAGCTGCCCCCAGTACGATAAAGTGGTGAACCTGCTGGAGATCTTTGATGGCGATATCCCGGTGATCCTGTATCTGGAAGATACCAAGCAGAAGCTGGCCGCACCGCGCCGGCTGTACACTTCCGGGCATCCGCTCTTCTTCAAAGAGCTGGAGCGGCTGCTGGGCGCAGAAAATGTTGCAACAAAATGACATATTTGCGCACGAATGGCACCGCATGGGACGATTTCAATTTTTCCAAGTGGTACAAATTGCAAAAATAATGCGATGTACCGTCATTATTTTGTACCGCATGGAATTGCATAAAGTCTCAAAACCCTATTGAAATTTGTCTGGATGGTGTGCTATAATCATTAAAGGCGAATCAAAGCTGTTGCAAAGCAACTGGCCTGTTTCTGGAAGAAGAGGGTACAGGCAAAAGGGTAAATGAAGAACTGAACTGTAAATTGGAGGGAATCTCTCGTATGGAAAAGCAAATCAAAACGATTGGCGTGCTTACAAGCGGTGGTGATGCTCCCGGCATGAACGCTGCTGTGCGCGCTGTGGTACGCACCGGCCTGCACAAGGGCTTCCGTATGATCGGCATTCAGCGCGGCTACAACGGCCTGCTGAACGGCGAGTGCTTTGAAATGAACCTGCGCAGCGTTTCTAACATCATCTCTGCTGGCGGCACCATTCTGTATACGGCACGCTGCTTGGAGTTCAAGACCAAGGAAGGTCAGGATAAGGGCGCTGAAAAGTGCCGCGAGCTGGGCATTGATGCGCTGGTCGTTATCGGCGGCGACGGCTCCTACCGCGGTGCCCGCGCACTGGCACACCGCGGCATCCCCATGATCGGCCTGCCCGGCACCATTGATAACGATATCGGCTGCACCGATTACACCATCGGCTACGATACCGCCATGAACACCGCGCTGGAAATGATCGACAAGCTGCGCGACACCACCCAGAGCCACGACCGCTGCAGTGTGGTCGAGGTCATGGGCCGCAACGCCGGTTACATCGCTCTGAACGTGGCCATCGCCTCCGGCGCTATGGCTGTGCTGCTGCCCGAGAAGGAATTCGATATGCAGCGCGACATTCTGGATAAGATTGCCGAGACCCAGAAGACCGGCAAGCGTCACTTTATCATCATTGTGGCCGAGGGCGTGGGTCATGCACAGGAGATCGCCAACGAGATCCAGGCACGTACCGGTATCGATTCCCGCGCAACCATTCTGGGTCATGTGCAGCGTGGCGGTTCTCCCACCCTGCGCGACCGCGTGAATGCTTCTGCCATGGGTTATCAGGCTGTCTGCCTGCTGGAGCAGGGCAAGTATAACCGCATCGTCGGCATGAAGGGTGAGAAGCTGGTGGACTACCCCGTGGACGAGGCTTTGGAAATGACCAAGAGTCTTGACCCCGTGCTGGTGGACGTGTGCAACACCATTTCCATCTGATCATAACATTTAATGCAAGAGCCATTCTCTCAGGTTTTCTGAGCGGATGGCTCTTTTTGCTACCGATTTTTCAGAATTGACGTATTATAAGTAAAAACCAACAACTTTTCGTTTACAAGTGCCTCCAAATCAGTTATACTGAGAAAAACGGAGGTGCTGCCATGAAATACAGCTGGATCGACACGGAACTTCTGCAAAAGCCTAGCGTTACCAAAGACTTACAGGCAGAGTGGAACTGGATAAGGTATCACATCGGCGGCAAAATGTTTGCAGCCGTCTGTCTGGATGATGCTACGGGAAAGCCGGTGTATATCACCTGCAAGCTGGACCCCGCCGAGGGCGATTTTCTGCGCCGACAGTATGAAGATATCATTCCGGGCTATTATATGAATAAGGTGCATTGGAACTCCGTAAAAGCAGAGGGAAATGTGCCGGATGCATTGCTGCGGGAGATGCTGGAAAAATCTTATCGTCTGGTGCTGGGCAGCTTCAGTAAAAAGAAACAGCGCGCGCTGCTGGAAGGGGAAAAGAAGGATGCCATTTGACTACAAGAAAGAATATAAAGAGTTCTATCTCCCGCCGAAGAAACCGCAAATCATCACCGTCCCTGCGATGAATTTTGTGGCGGTACATGGCAAGGGCGACCCCAACGACCCGGCAGGGGAATACAAGGCAGCGCTGGAACTGCTGTACGGCATTGCGTTTACCATTAAAATGAGCTATAAGGGCAGCCATAAGATGGACGGCTATTTTGAATATGTCGTTCCACCACTGGAGGGACTGTGGCATCAGCCCGGTGCAGAGGACGTGGATTTTTCCAACAAGGAGACCTTTATCTGGACCTCTATGATCCGTCTGCCGGAATTTGTCACCCGTGCCGAATTTGACTGGGCGGTGCAGGAAGCTACGGCCAAAAAGAAAAAGAACTTTTCTAAGGTGGAATTTTTCACCTATGATGAAGGCCTGTGCGTGCAGTGTATGCACATCGGCTCCTATGACACCGAGCCGGGGACCCTGCGGCAGCTGGATGCGTTTGCAGCGGAACAGGGATATTGCTCGGATTTTTCAGACACACGCTTCCATCACGAGATCTATCTGGGCGACCCGCGCCGCACCGCACCGGAGAAGCTGAAAACCGTGCTGCGACATCCGATCCGCAGAATGAAATGACAGAAAACTTCACAAAAACTGTCGCTTTTTGTTGTGAGATGTGCTATACTAAAATTATCTGTAGAAACACACTTAAAAATGGAGGAAAACATCATGCAGCATGAAACTGTCATCGTGCTGGACTTTGGCGGACAGTACAATCAGCTGATTGCCCGCCGCGTCCGAGAAAATAATGTCTACTGCGAGATCTATTCCTATAAAACCGATCTTTCGGTCATCAAGGCCAAGAATCCCAAGGGCATCATCTTCACCGGCGGCCCCAACAGCGTTTATCTGGAGGATTCTCCCACCATCGACCCCGAAATCTTCAGCTGGGGCGTGCCTGTGCTGGGCATCTGCTACGGCAGCCAGCTGATGATGCACCTGCTGGGCGGTCATGTCTGCCGCGCTCCCGAGCGTGAGTACGGTAAGACCGAGGTGTTCGTGAACACCGAGAGCAAGCTGTTCACCGATGTGCAGCCCTCTACCATCTGCTGGATGAGCCACAACGACTACATCGAGCAGGCGGCTCCCGGCTTCCAGATCACTGCCCACACCGCAAACTGCCCTGTGGCAGCTGTTGAAAATGCCGAAAAGGGTCTGTATGCGGTGCAGTTCCACCCGGAGGTGCTGCACACCGCCGAGGGCAAGAAGATGCTGCGCAACTTCGTGTACAATGTCTGCGGCTGCTCCGGCGATTGGAAGATGGATTCCTTTGTAGAGAACAACATCAAGGCTCTGCGCGAGCGCATCGGCGAGGGCAAGGTGCTGTGCGCCCTGTCCGGCGGCGTGGATTCCTCCGTGCTGGCCGCTATGCTGGCAAAGGCCATCGGTAAGCAGCTGACCTGCGTGTTCGTGGATCACGGTCTGCTGCGCAAGAACGAAAAGGAAGAGGTCTGCTCTGTCTTTGGCCCGGGCAATGCCAACGGCTTTGACATCAACTTCATCTGTGTGGATGCCCGCGACCGCTACTTCAGCAAGCTGAAGGGCGTCACCGAGCCGGAGCGCAAGCGCAAGATCATCGGCGAAGAGTTCATCCGCGTGTTTGAGGAAGAGGCCAAAAAAATCGGCAAGGTAGACTTCCTTGCACAGGGCACCATCTACCCCGACGTGGTGGAGAGCGGTCTGGGCGGCGAGTCCACCGTCATCAAGAGCCACCACAACGTGGGCGGCCTGCCCGATACTGTGGACTTCAAGGAGCTGGTGGAGCCTCTGCGCAACCTGTTCAAAGACGAAGTCCGTCAGGCCGGCCGTGAGCTGGGTCTGCCCGAGTATCTGGTCAGCCGTCAGCCGTTCCCCGGCCCCGGTCTGGGCATCCGCATCATCGGCGAGGTGACCCCCGAGAAGGTCACTATCGTGCAGGACGCTGACGCCATCTGGCGTGAAGAAATTGCCAAGGCCGGTCTTGATAAGGAAATTAGTCAGTATTACGCTGCACTGACCAATATGCACAGCGTTGGCGTTATGGGCGACGAGCGTACCTACGATTACGCCGTTGCGCTGCGCGCCGTGACCACCACCGACTTCATGACCGCAGAAAGCTACGATATGCCGTGGGATGTTCTGGGCACTGTTACCAGCCGCATCGTTAACGAGGTCAAGCACGTCAACCGCGTGTTCTACGATTGCACCGGTAAGCCGCCTGCAACTATCGAGCTCGAGTAATCTGCAAAACCTGAAAAGTATTGATACAATGCGATATTTTGAGAACCAAAAGGTGCTCTGATACTGCTTTGATACTATCAGACGATTATTCATAAAGAGAGACATGAAAATGCCCTCTGAGAAACGGTAAGTTTTTCAGAGGGCATTTTTGTGTCTTTTATTCTTTACGCCACTTTTTCTTCGGCTCGTACCGGCCGCAGCCGTCGGCGGTCTGTGGCCAGTTGAGCTTCCATTCCAGATACTCTTCCTTGGTGATCTCGCCCTCCCGGAGCTGCTTCTTACGGAGCTGCCACTCCTTCAGGAAATCATCCAGCAGGCGATAGCGGAAGCTGACTGCCATATGCTTTTCCGGGAGGTCCGGGTCGGTGTGAAGGCCAAAGGCTACACGACCGTGGGAGGCCGGGTAAGCAGGAGGTACTATCAGGAGAAGATCTACGGGGCAGGGGAGGAGTGATAGGATGCCAGCCTACAAGGACAACAGGCAGGGCACATGGTACGCTTCCTTCTACTTCGAGAACTGGCAAGGTGTGAAGCAGAAGAAGCTGAAACGGGGATTTGCCACCAAGAAGGATGCTCTGGCGTGGGAGCGGGAGTTCCTTCTTCAACAGGCGGCAGACCTGACCATGACATTTGAAGCCTTTGTGGAAATTTATATCACGGACAAAAAGAAGCGACTCCGGGAAAACACATGGTTTACCAAGGAGCATATCATCCGAACGAAAATCTTACCGTATTTCAAAGAAAAGCGGCTCAGCGAGATAAAGCCACGGGATGTGATCGCATGGCAGAACGAGATGCTGAACTACCGGGACAAAAACGGCAAGGCCTACTCGCCGACCTACCTCAAGACGCTCCATGGACAGCTCAGTGCCATTCTGAATCACGCCGTCCGGTTCTACGGGCTGAAATCAAACGCAGCAGCCACAGCCAGGTGCATGGGGTCGGAAAAGCACAAGGAAATGCTTTTCTGGACAAAGGAAGAGTACCTCAAATTTGCAGAGGTCATGATGGACAAGCCGCAATCCTATTACGCTTTTGAGGTCCTCTACTGGTGTGGCATCCGGGAGGGCGAGCTGCTGGCTCTGACTCCGGCAGACTTCGACTTGGACAAGGGGCTGCTCTCCATCACCAAATCCTATCAAAGGCTGAAAGGCCGGGATGTGATCACTGACCCGAAAACGCCCAAGAGTGTCCGGGTCATCCAGATGCCGCAGTTTCTGACGGACGAGATCAGGGATTACCTGAAATCCCTCTACAAAGTTCAGCCAGACCAGCGGATCTTTGAGGTGACCAAGAGCTACCTGCACCACGAGATGGACAGGGGAGCCAAGGAAGCCGGGGTGAAGCGCATCCGAATCCACGACCTGCGGCACTCCCATGTATCGCTGCTGATCGAGATGGGCTTCTCGGCTCTGGCAATCGCAGACCGGGTAGGGCATGAGAGCGTGGACATCACCTATAAGTACGCCCACCTCTTCCCCTCAAAGCAGCAGGAGATGGCGCAGAAGTTGGATATGGAGCGAAAGGAGGGATGAAGATGGAACGAGTACTCGACCAGCAAGGCCGCTGGCGGAACAAGGTGGTAGCCTTCCGAATGTCCCCGGAAGAGGACGAGGTTCTGGAAGCCAAGGTAAAGCTCTCCGGCCTGACCAAACAGGAGTATATCATCCGCCGCTTGACCGACCGGGAGATCACCGTGGTAGGCAACCCAAGGGTCTACAAAGCCCTGCGAGACCAGATGAAGCTGATCTATCAGGAATTGCAGCGGCTGACCGTGGATGAAGAAGTCCCACCGGACTTGCTGGAGACCCTGCAAATGGTGGCTCTGACGTTGAACGGATTTAAGGAGGAATGCGAATGACGGACAATAGAAAAACGACCGTACCGGGTGCATCTGTTGGCGCAGATGCGGTACAGCCGTCCTCAAAAATCAACACCAATATTATAACAAATTCGGGCAAGCAAATCAATCTGCAAGCCGCGAAAAAGTCAAACAATTTCGGGCTGAACACGGTATCAATGACCGAACTGTACGACACGGTGTATCCACCCCGGAGACCCATCGTGAACGACCTGCTGTACAGCGGCACCTACCTCTTTGTAGGTGCGCCCAAGGTGGGCAAGTCCTTCTTCATGGGGCAGCTCGCCTACCATGTGGCGATGGGGCTTCCGCTGTGGGAGTACGAGGTGCATCAAGGCACCGTCCTCTACCTGGCATTGGAGGACGATTACGCCCGGCTGCAGCGGCGGCTCTCCCGGATGTTCGGGGTAGAGGAGACCAGCAATCTCTACTTCGCAACGCAAGCTAAGTCCGTGAGCGAGGGACTTGACCAGCAGTTGGAAGGATTCATCCGGGAGCACCCGGATGTACGGCTCATCATCATCGACACCCTGCAGAAGGTGCGGGAGATCGGCGGTGACCGATACAACTACGCCAGCGACTACGAGATCGTGACCAAACTGAAAACTTTCAGCGACAGGTACGGCATCTGCCTGCTGGTGGTTCATCACACCCGGAAGATGGAAGCCGAGGACAGCTTTGATATGATCTCCGGCACCAACGGTCTGTTGGGTGCAGCGGATGGCGCGTTCATCATGCAGAAGAAGCGGCGCACGGACAACACCGCCCTGCTGGACATTGTGGGACGTGACCAGCCGGATCAGGAGCTGATATTGGAGTTTGACCGGGAACGCTGCGTGTGGGAGTTCCAAGGAGCCGAAACGGAACTCTGGAAGCTGCCGCCCGACCCGCTTCTGGAAGCGGTGGCAAAGGTGCTCACCCCGGAACAGCCGGAGTGGAGCGGTGCGCCCACGGAACTGCTGGAACGTCTGCCGGGTGTGAGCATACAGGCAAACATCCTGACCCGGAAGCTGAACGTGAGTGCCGACAGGCTCTACAACGACTATGGGATTCGGTACGAAAGCAGGCGCACCCATGAGGGCAGGGTGGTCAAATTAACGCTGGAAAATTCTGGGGCGTGACGATTCGTGACGATTGTGACGGTATTTTACATAGTAGCAAAAATACCGTCACAATCGACACAACCGACACGGGATGGTGATAACGATGAAAAATGTGCAGATTTCGCAGGAACTTTTCGTCGCCTTGCTGCATTATCATTTGAGCGGCGAAAATGAGTACGAAGAAGTTATTGAACAGGGCTTGGAGCAAAAACTGGATGCGATGCTGCGGCATGAGCTGTATGCCCAGTACAAGACAGCACCCACCGAGGAACAGCGGGAGCAGGCTCGGCAGGAGTATCTGGACAGACGAGGCGTGCCAGAAAGCTTCCGCTGGTGAGTTCCTCTGTTGGCAGAGGACAGGAGCGTGTCACGCTCCTGTGAATGCAATCACGCAGGAAGGTGGTGTTGGACCGGGCAGCGGCGAGGTACAGCGAAACCCCGTCCGCAGACGGAAGCCCCCGGCAGGGCGCAAAGGCATCTTTTGATGGACGGAACGTCTGTCAAAAGTGCTTTTGCGTTACTTTCGACGAAAGTAACAAAGCCTTTGCCGTGTCCGGTACCAGTTACTTCCACAGAGAAAGGACGTGCGATTGAAAAGAACTATTTCCGCAATGCGGGGTCCCGGCTCCCTCAGCCATAACCGGAGAAGTTTCACCGCTGAAAACGTAGACCCGGAGCGCAGCAGCCTGAATGTTGTGTATCGGGATGAACCGATTCAGAAGGTGTACCACGAACTTTTTGACGAGGCAGTGAAGCGTTACAATGCCAAGCAGAAGCGCAAGGACCGCTGTATCACCGACTACTATGAGCACCTGTGGACAGGCAAGCAGGAGAAGCTTTTCCATGAGCTGATCGTCCAGATCGGCAACAAAGATGATATGGGTGTCCTGACCGAGAATGGCGCACTGGCAAAGGAACTGCTGGACGAGTATATGCAGGGCTTCCAAGAGCGGAACCCGACACTGCGGGTGTTCGGGGCTTTCCTCCACATGGACGAAGCTACGCCCCATCTACACATCGACTTCGTGCCGTATGTGTCCGGCTGGAAGGGCAAAGGACTGGACACCAAGGTGTCCCTGAAGCAGGCGCTGAAAGCCTTGGGCTTTGCAGGCGGTTCTAAACGGGAATCCGAGCTGAACCAGTGGATCAACGCCGAGAAAGAGCAGCTTGCCGCCGTGATGGAGCGGCACGGCATCGAGTGGGAACAGAAAGGCACCCACGAAGAGCACCTGTCTGTGCTGGACTTCAAAAAGCAGGAGCGCAGTAAAGAGGTAGCGGCTCTGGAAGCTGCCAAGCAGGAGTACCAGACCGACCTGACCGAGATGCAGGAACAGCTGGAAACAGCGCAGACAGCCGTAGAAGCCGCTGAACAGCGGGTACAGAAAGCAGAGCTGACCTACCAGAAGCAGAGCCAGAAGCTAAACAAGCTGGCTCCCATCATGGAAGGTTTGGAAAACCTGTCAGCGCAATACTCCCAGCGACCAGAAGAATGGGTGCCAGAAGCAGCCACATTTGAGACCGCCAAGAGCTATCGGGAGAAGAAGGCCATGCCGCTGATCCAGAAGTTGGTGAAGGTACTCTTTGCCCTCCATCGGAAGTACTGGGAGGTCAAGGATGAGCGGGATAAGTATCTGCACTTCTATCAGGACGAGAAGAAGGCTACCCATCATCTAAGCCAGCGGCTGAAAGAGGTGAAGGCAGAAAATGAGCAGCTCTATGCGATGAAATGTGATTTCAGGCGATTGTGGAACTATTTCGGTGCCGAAAAGATGCAGCAGGTCATTGGACTTATGAGGGAACAGGAGCAGACAACAGATAGGTGCCAGAAGAAGAGCAGACAGAGCAGCGTAGAGCTGTAAGCATAGCAGACCCCCGCCAGCGGATGTTGGCGGGGTTCTGTACATATAAGTGATAATTCGACCCCGAAAAATGCAATAGAAATTTTTATCGGCTTGCAATCACGGAAAAGCTGTGGTACGCTTTACTAGGATAGTATAAAGGAAAAGTGTATCCTTTTTAGAAAAAAGACACCATGGTGTACCAATAGTGGTACATTTACTATGTTAAAATGAAAGAAAACAATGCGGAAATCCGCATTTGATGGAGGAAATAAAAATGGTAGACACCAAAAAAGAGCAGGAACGCGAAGAGCTGCACCGTGCAATCTGGGCGATTGCGGATGATCTGCGCGGCGCAGTGGACGGATGGGATTTCAAGAGCTACGTTCTCGGTACGATGTTCTACCGTTATATTTCGGAGAACATTGCCAGCTATATCAATCAGGGCGAAATTGATGCAGGCAACCCGGATTTCCGCTATGAAGATATGCCTGATGCAGAGGCAGAGCAGGCACGGGAAGGGCTGGTACAGGAAAAAGGGTTCTTTATCCTGCCCAGTGAGTTGTTCTGCAATGTACGGGCAAAAGCGGCCAGCGATGAAAACCTCAATGAAACGTTGGAAACGGTGTTCCGGCACATTGAGGAATCCGCAAAGGGCAGCTCCTCCGAGGGGCAGTTTGCAGGGTTGTTCGATGATTACGATGTCAACAGCAATAAGCTGGGTGCGACTGTTGCCAAGCGCAATGAGAAGCTCGTGAAACTGCTGAACGGCGTGGCAGATATGAACCTTGGCGATGTGAAAGAGCATGACATTGATGCCTTTGGCGATGCCTATGAATACCTGATGACCATGTACGCCAGCAATGCGGGCAAGTCCGGCGGCGAGTTCTTTACGCCTGCCGATGTTTCGGAGCTGCTGACCCGGCTGGGTACGGTAGGCAAGAAGGAAATCAACAAGGTCTATGATCCTGCTTGCGGTTCCGGTTCGCTGCTGCTGAAGGCAGAAAAGGTGCTGGGACGGGATGCCGTGCGCAACGGCTTCTTTGGACAGGAAATCAACATCACAACGTATAACCTGTGCCGCATCAATATGTTTCTGCACGACATTGAATTTGACAAATTCGACATTGCCTGTGAGGACACGCTGACCAATCCGCAGCACTGGGATGATGAACCTTTTGAGCTGATCGTATCGAATCCGCCGTACTCCATCAAGTGGGCCGGTGACGAGAATCCGCTGCTCATCAATGACCCGCGTTTTGCTCCGGCTGGTGTGCTGGCTCCGAAGAGCAAGGCAGATTTGGCCTTTATTATGCACTCGCTGGCATGGCTGGCTTCCAACGGTACGGCGGCAATCGTCTGTTTTCCCGGCATCATGTACCGTGGCGGTGCAGAGCAGAAAATTCGCAAGTATCTGGTGGACAACAACTTTATTGACTGCATCATCCAGTTGCCGAGCAACCTGTTCTTTGGTACCAGTATTGCCACCTGCATCATGGTGCTGAAAAAGGGTAAAACGGACAATAAGGTGCTGTTCATTGATGCTTCTTCCGAGTGCGTCAAGGTGACCAATAACAACAAGCTCACGCCGGAGAACATCAATAAAATCGTGGACACCTTTGCACAGCGGGCAGAAGAAGCACACTTTTCCCATCTGGCAGAGTATTCCGAAGTACAGGAAAATGACTATAATCTGTCGGTTTCCACTTATGTGGAGGCCAGGGATACCCGCGAGAAGATCGACATTGTGAAGCTGAACGCTGAAATTGCGCAAATCGTAGCACGAGAAAACGAACTGCGGGCCGCCATTGACCAGATCGTGGCAGAAATCGAGGGCTGAGATGGAAAGCAAAAAGAAAGATTCGGCATTGGTACGTTCTTCTGCGGCAGAATATTTGACCTTTGTTGCCTCTACGGGCGAGGACAAGGACAGCATTGAGATGCGCTACGAGGATGAAAACATCTGGCTGACGCAAAAGATGATGGCGACCCTTTACGATGTGGGGCTTCCGACCATCAATGAGCATATCAAAAAGATTTATGCTGACCATGAGCAGGACGAAGCGGCAACTATTCGGAAATTCCGAATAGTTCAAAATGAGGGTGGCCGACAGGTTACTCGCAGCGTGAACCACTATAATCTGCAAATGATTATTGCGGTCGGCTTCAAGGTGAACAACCAGCGGGCGGTGCGGTTCCGTGTCTGGGCAAATCAGATCGTGGAGCAGTATACTATCAAGGGCTGGGCCATGGACGAAGAACGCCTGAAAAACGGCGGCACAGTCCTGACCAAGAAATACTTTGAAGAGCAGTTGGAACGTATCCGGGAAATTCGCATTTCGGAGCGCAACTTCTATCAGAAACTCACTGACATTTACGCTACTTCGCTGGATTATGACCGCAATGCGCTGACCACAAAAGAGTTCTTTGCGAAGGTACAGAACAAGATGCACTATGCCGTGCATCGCCATACGGCGGCAGAGCTGATCTATGAGCGTGCCGATGCCGAAAAGCCGCACATGGGGCTTCACACATGGAAGGATGCTCCCAACGGCAAAATCAAAAAGAGCGATGTTTCCGTGGCGAAAAACTACCTGACCGAGGATGAAATGAAATCCATGGAGCTGATCGTTTCGGCATACCTCGACCTTGCCGAGAACCGTGCCCGCCGTCATATTCCCATGACCATGGAGGACTGGGCCAAGCGGCTGGACATCTATTTGCAGGCAGATGATCTGGAAGTGCTGAAGGATGCAGGCAAAATCTCGGCACAGCTTGCAAAGTTGCACGCCGAAACGGAGTTTGAAAAGTACCGTGTGGTGCAGGATCGGCTGTACCAGAGCGATTTTGACAGGTATTTGGAAGAAAGCGAGATTTAAAATATAGGAGGAACAGCGATGGGAGAATTATTTCCAAATCAATATTATGGTATGGATATTTGGAAGCATCAAGAGCTTCCATTGCTGGAAACCCATGATTTCAGCTTTTATAGGTGTATTCAGTTTCAAGAGTCTTTTTACGGAAAAACGGTAAGTGAATTACATGGCGGAAATTTGCGAGAAAGTCGAAGAGACAATCGATATTCTAATTTGTTCCCGGGACAAAAACTTTCCTATTGGGCAGATAGTCCAATGACAGCGAGAGCAGAGGTCAAGAAATGGGGAGCCAATAAAAATCTATTGACATTTTGGGCATACGATGACGGAAGCAGTTTTATTCCAACAGTTTCTCCGATAGACTATTTGAAAATCGTAGATGGTATACATTTTGGGTTTGAAACTATATTGAAAAAGGTCGGCAACAATGAAAGATTGACAGAAGAAGAGCGAAGTTTTGTCAATAAAATTAAAGATGAAAAGCCGGATTGTTTAGCATATTCGTCTGAAGCGATAGAGACTGGTACATGTTTCCTGTTTTTTGAAAATGGATTCAAGAAGCTTTCATTGCGAGAAGTACGCCTTAGGTTAGGTGAAGAAACAGGAAAAAATCATGCAGCAATTCAATGCGCAGGTTCGAGTGATTATATTCCATCGTTAAAAAGCTATGGGCGTTTTTTCCTGCCAAAAGCAAGAATTGGTTATGACACTAGTTATGAGCATACGGAAGAATATATTTTGAGAAAGCAGATACAAGAAGAATCGTATAAGAAAATCAGAGGAACTATAAATGAGTAAGATAGATGAACTGATTCGGGAGCTTCGCCCGAATGATGTAGAAACAAAAAAGCTAAAAGACTTTCTAGTGATAAAAAACGGAAGTGATTATAAGAGCTTTGGCGCAGGTGATTACCCTGTATATGGTTCGGGTGGCATTATGACCTATATCGATAGATATGCCTATGATAAACCATCCGTTTTGATCCCGAGAAAGGGGTCTATTGATAAACTTTACTACGTTGAAAAGCCATTTTGGAATGTCGATACTATCTTCTATACAGAGATAGACACGACAAAGGCGATTCCCAGATATGTTTATTACTGCTTGCAGCAGAAGCATCTCGAAGAATATAACACTGCTGGTGGTGTGCCTAGTTTAACGCAAAAGGTTTTGAACAATATAGAAATTCTCGTTCCGCCCCTTGGAATCCAGCGTGAAATTGTCCGCATCCTAGACAATTTCACAAATCTTACAGCGGAGCTTACAGCGGAGCTTACAGCCAGAAAGGCACAATATAGCTATTATAGAGATAAACTATTAAGCTACACAAGTACGACACAAATGGAAAAACTTGGAGACACTTGCGAAATGAAAGCGGGAAAAGCTATTGCAAGCGGCTTGATTTCGGACGAATGTACAGCAGAAACTCCAATTAAATGCTATGGTGGAAATGGCGTTAGAGGCTATGTTAAAAATGCAAATGAAAATGGTTCTTATCCAATAATAGGACGACAAGGGGCACTCTGTGGTAACGTCAAGTATGCAGAAGGACAGTTTTACGCAACCGAACATGCAGTGGTCGTTAAACCAAAAGAAAAATACAATCCACGCTTTTTATATCATCTGCTGACGAATATGAACCTAAATCAATACAAATCGGCAGGAGCACAACCGGGTTTAGCAGTAAAGAACATTGCAGAGTTGGTAGCGCCTGTTCCTCCCCTCAATGTCCAAAACCGCATTGTAAATGTACTGGACAACTTTGAGAAGATTTGCTCCGACCTCAATATTGGCTTGCCTGCTGAAATTGAAGCCCGGCAGAAACAGTACGAGTATTACCGAGATAAGCTCTTGACATTTGCAGAAAATGGCAACACAATTTTGAGCAGAGCAGAGCAGAGCAGAGCAGAGCAGAGCAGAGCACTGATTAAGCTCTTGCAGTATGTGTTTGGCTATGTGAGAATTGCTTTGGGTGATGTTGGCTCTATCTGTATGTGTAAGCGTATTTTGAAGAGCCAGACAAATACGGTGAGCGGTGTTCCGTTCTATAAAATTGGAACTTTTGGAAAAGAAGCAGATGCCTATATTTCGCAGGAAACATTTAACGAATATCGGTCGAAGTATAATTTTCCGAAAAAAGGCGATGTGCTGATTTCTGCGGCAGGAACGATTGGCAGAACAGTCATTTATGACGGCAAACCAGCATATTTTCAAGATTCTAATATCGTTTGGATTGATAACGATGAAAGTATTGTTTTGAATAGCTATCTTCGCTACTGCTATGAACTGAAACCGTGGAAAGCATCCGAGGGTGGAACAATTCCGAGATTGTACAATGACAATATTGCAAAGGCTGTGATTGCGGTACCACCTATTGAGGAGCAAAAGCGCATCGTTTCTATCCTTGACTGTTTTGATGCTATTAGCAATGATTTGACCAGCGGCCTGCCCGCGGAAATTGAAGCAAGACAAAAGCAGTATGAGTATTATAGGGATAAACTATTAAGCTTTAAGGAGTTGACCTGATTGAAGTATACTGAAATGAGGGCGGAAATTCTTCGACCATGTATGGTGATTGACAACTTTATTGATGGAACGATGGAGCCATACTCGTATGAAGATTATCTGCGAGATTTTGTAAATCATTCAGACTACTTCTTGCAAAAGTCAAATGGAAAACCGTATAGTAAACCTGTTTCGGAGTCAAATGGAGAATGGGACTGTATTTCGGATGGGTATTCATTTGATTTTAAACTTTTTACATCTCAATCAAGACTACAAGCGGCAAGAATTTTTTCGCAATCAATTACACTGGTTGCACCGGGGGTGGTGCTTTATGGTCCGCCGCTGATATCAAAAAATGATGAAAACTATAAAGAAATCACTTGTATTATTCCGTATGCGATGTTTAGGAGCTTGAACTTTAACGAGATAGTTGAAATTCGAAAAAAAGAAAAGAATGCCAAAGAATTGGAAAAAGAGGTCGTGCAGATTATAAAGAAATTTGAAACGAAGAAAAATTTGATGATGTTCTTTCCGTATAATATCAATTTCGACTTAAATGATGATTTTGAATCTGGAAAAAATCTAGCACTAAATAGTATTTATTCGGATTTTAAGGAACTCTTTCAATACCGAACGGAGAATTGTGCGGAATACGATACCTATATTGCATTTATATATCAGGCAAGAAATTTTATGATTACACGCTGGACGGGCGAAAAACTTGAGTGTGTTGATATAATACCGACTCAGAGAAGCACATTATTTTGCGATTTAGAACGATATTCAGGAAAACCATTGGCAGGAGGAATTTGAAATGTCCTTTTTCAATATCGTTGCGGCTACCAATGAAGATACTGTTGTTGCTGCCTATGAACCCTCCAAGGTGCGCTCTGACAGCTACCAAAGCGAGGCAGAACTGGAGAAAGAGTTTATCCGGCTGTTGTGCGAGCAGGGTTACACCTATCTGCCGCTGCATACCGAGGATGAACTGATTGCCAACCTCCGCAGCCAGTTGGAAGAGCTGAACCACTACCAGTTTTCCGATACGGAGTGGCAGCAGTTTTTCAGTGATGTAATTGCCAACCCCAACGAACATATTCCCGAAAAGACCCGGAAGATTCAGGAAGACAATGTGCAGGTATTGCACCGGGACGATGGCAGTTCCAAAAATATCACACTGATCGACAAAAAGAACATCCATAACAACCGCCTGCAGGTCATCAACCAGTATGAGGTAAAACAAGCAGACGGCGCGCGGCATGATAACCGCTATGATGTGACGATTCTGGTCAACGGCTTTCCACTGGTTCATGTGGAACTGAAGCGGCGCGGGGTGGCCATCCGGGAGGCGTTCAACCAGATCAACCGCTACCAGCGGGATTCGTTCTGGGCGGGCTGCGGCTTGTATGAGTATGTGCAGATTTTTGTGATCTCCAACGGCACAAATACCAAGTACTACTCCAACAGCACCCGCTACAATGCCATCAAGGATGCCAAACACGGCAAGACGAAAAAGGAAAAGACCAGCAATAGCTTTGAATTTACCTCCTACTGGGCCGATGCGAATAACCGTGTGCTGACGGATCTGATCGACTTTACCCGGACATTCTTTGCAAAGCACACGATCCTGAGCGTGCTGACCCGGTACTGCATCTTTACCTCAGAAAAGATGCTGATGGTAATGCGCCCATATCAGATCACGGCGACCGAGAGGATATTGAACCGCATCGAGATCGCCAACAACTACAAAAAGTATGGCACTATCGAGGGCGGCGGCTACATTTGGCACACCACTGGCTCCGGCAAGACACTGACCTCCTTCAAAACGGCACGGCTGGCATCGCAGCTGCCCTACATCGACAAGGTGCTGTTTGTGGTAGACCGCAAGGACTTGGACTACCAAACTATGAAAGAGTATGACCGCTTCGAGAAGGGCGCGGCAAACTCCAACACCAGCACCACGATCCTGAAGCGCCAGTTGGAAAACCCGAAAGCACATATCATCATTACCACCATCCAGAAGCTGGCGACCTTCATCAAGAAGAATCCGGGACACGAAGTTTACCAGAAGCACGTTGTAATCATCTTTGACGAGTGCCACCGCAGCCAGTTCGGTGATATGCACAAGGCCATTGTCCACAATTTCAAAAAGTACCACCTGTTCGGCTTTACAGGAACGCCGATTTTTGCAGTCAACGCAGGAAGCTCCACCGATCCACGCTATTTCACCACAGCGCAGACGTTCGGCGATCAACTGCACACCTACACTATCGTGGATGCCATCAACGACAAGAATGTGCTGCCATTCCGTGTGGATTACATCAAGACGATGGACACAGAGCCAGACATGGACGATAAACAGGTTTGGGATATCGACCGGGAAAAGGCGTTCATGGCTCCCAAGCGCATTTCTCTGGTGACAAAGTACATCCTCGACCACTTCGACCAGAAAACCTATCGGGGAGACAAATCGTATGAGTTTAATCTGCTGACGAATGTGGCAGAGGTGGCCTCTGCCCAGCGTGGTGCGGTGGAGGAAATTAAGCAAAAACAGCGCGTCAGCGGTTTTAATTCGATTTTCTGCGTGGCTTCTGTGCCGATGGCGAAGCTGTATTATCAGGAGTTCAAAAAACAGATGGCGGCAGACCCGACCAAGCGGCTGCGCATTGCTACCATTTACAGCTATGGAGCCAACGAAGCGGAAACGGATGGCATTCTGGACGAGGAAAACCCGGAAGACACCTCCAACCTTGACCAGAGCAGCCGGGATTTTCTGGACGCAGCCATTCAGGATTACAACGAGATGTTCCACACGAACTACTCGACGGATGGTGAACGGTTCCAGAATTACTACAAAGATGTATCGCTCCGCATGAAGAACAAGGAACTTGATCTGCTGATCGTGGTCAATATGTTCCTGACGGGCTTCGATGCCACGACCCTGAACACCCTTTGGGTGGACAAAAACCTGAAGATGCACGGTCTGATTCAGGCGTTCAGCCGGACGAACCGTATCTTGAACAGCATCAAGACCTTTGGCAATATCGTCTGCTTCCGCAACCTGCAAAAGAGAGTGGATGCGGCAATTTCGCTGTTCGGAGATAAAAATGCGGGCGGCATCGTTCTGCTGCGCAAATATGCGGACTACTACCACGGTTATATGGACGAGCAGGGAAAATACCATCAGGGCTATACGGACATGATCGATGACCTGACGCAGAAGTTCCCGTTGACAGAGCCGCAGATCATCGGAGAGCAGAACCAGAAAGACTTTATCGTACTGTTTGGCGCACTGCTGCGGATGCGGAACTTGCTGTCTTCCTTTGACGATTTCAAGGGCAACGAACTGATCTCTGAACGGGATTTACAGGACTATTTGGGCCGCTATCAGGATTTGCGGGATGAATGGCGTAACAAGAAGCACGATGAAACCAAAGAGGATATCACGGATGATGTGGTGTTCGAGGTGGAGCTGATTCGGCAGGTCGAAATTAACATTGACTACATCCTGATGCTGGTCAAAAAGTACCATGACACCCATTGCGATGACAAAGAGGTGCTCATCACGATTCGCAAGGCGATTGACGCCAGCCCGGAACTGCGCAGCAAAAAGCAACTGATTGAAACCTTTATTGCAGGGGTCAACGATGTGGATGACGTGATGGCAGAGTGGAACAGCTATGTGTCCGAACAGCGAGAGAAAGAGCTTGTCCAAATCATTCAGGAGGAAAAGCTGAAAGAGCCGGAGACCCGCAAGTATCTGGCCAATGCGTTCCGTGATGGCGAGATCAAAACTGTGGGCACTGACATTGATAAGCTGATGCCTCCTGTTTCCCGCTTTGGCGGCGGTGGCCGTGCGCAGAAGAAGCAAGGCGTGATCGATAAGCTGAAGAGCTTCTTTGATAAGTTCTTTGGGATTGGCGGAAGTTCGATGACAGCGGGAGATAACAAATAATGTCTAATGTCGAGTGTTCGTGAGCGGAAAAACTAACTTTTTACTCTTTAGTTAGGAAGAATATTACCCTGAAATTAAAACAAAGTTGCTTGTGGAGGGATGTCTATGAAATTGTTCACAAGTAAAATGCTCGAACGATTGATGAGCGAACAAAAGAAAAAGTCGGAAGGACTGCTGCCAGAAATTATCAAGCGGTTGATCCGAAGCAGTTGCCCGGATTATTCGTATCTTCGCGCGCCAGAGGAAGATGATATTTGGGCACCGGGATATGATGGAATCGTGGATAACGGAACAAAAACGCCTTATGTGGCACAGGGAACTAGCGTGTGGGAATTTGGAACCAATGCGGATTCCTTGGAAAAAATCAACAGCGATTATGGAAAACGCACAACCCGTCCGCTTGGAGTGAAAAAATCAGATACTACTTTCTATCTCGTAGTGCCTAAAATATGGGCTTACAATATATCACTTACAGAGTGGGAGGCGGAACACAGAGATGAATGGAAAGCAGTCTATGTATATGACGCATCTGTTTTGTGCGATTGGCTTAACTCGGAACCGGCGGTTTGTGCATGGCTAATACAAAACTATCTGGAAAATGAAGCGATGGAAATAGATTCTGTTGCGCATGCATGGGAGCAGTTTGTACAAAGGACAAATCCTCCGCTTAATCAGGCAATGTTCCAAATCGGTAGGGAAGAGCAGCTGGAAGCTTTTCGCAAAAAGGTGAATGAAAAGATATGCCGTGTGGCGGCAGAATCCCGAATCGAAGCATATGGATTCTGCTTGGCTGCGCTGATGCAAGATTCGGCATTGGCCGAACAGGTGACTGTTGTTTGCAGCGAAACGACGTATCATAATTTGGACAGCTTATGCGAAAACGCATATTTCCTGTTGAGGTTTCCGTATAACGGGCGGGTATCAGGACGTAACCAAACTATTCTCTGCGAGGGAAAGGGTGCTGCAAAAAAGAATGTAATTCGATTGCTTCCGCAATGGAAAACGCAGTATCTTCAGGCGTTGCAGGAGATGGGCATCGATAGCGCAAATGCTGATGAACTTTATAGTTATACACACGGAAATCTTCCAGCACTCATCCGAAAAATTCCGGGAAATGAAGCCGATTTACAGCCGGAATGGATGAGTGCGGCAGATATTGATTTGTTGCAACCGCTTGTACTTCTGCGACACTACAATATTTTAGACGAGAAAGAGAAACAGCTGGTTGCACGATTGGCTGAAACACCATATCCTGTAGTGGAACGAAAATATGAGGAACTATTGCGGATAGATGACAGCCCAATCAAAAAAGTTGGAGCGTGGTATCAAATCGTCAATGATGAAGAAGCGTGGCTGGCATTGAACATAGACATAGAAAGTGCCATGGGGCAACGGATGCACCAGGAAATCTGTGCGGCACTCTCCTGCACAGATGCAGCACAAAATCATAGAAGGTATGGCATTCTTCAACGGTTGCTTAAAAATTACATTTGTTTTGCGGAGACTGGGTCAGATCAAAATATGATTGATGCTCAGGTGAGGGAAGTCCTTTCCTTTTTTCATAAAGATAATTGTAAAGAGTGCATCATAAAGGAACTTCGAATCCTTGCTGAAGCAGCTCCGGAAGCTGTGCTTGAATTTTTAAAGAAAGAAGAACAGCTGGGGGGACAAAATGAAATCCTCTGGACGCTAGATACTTTAATAGAACGAGAGAATACATGTCTTTCAGCTTGCCAAATACTGTATCGGCTAGCATTGCAAGGAGAACAGAATGATAAAGAGGCAAAACAGCATCTGTTAGATGCACTTTGCCTATGGAGTTCTCATACGGCGCTGACTCTTGAAGAGAAAAAGGTTCTGACGATTCAGATAATTCAGCAAAATCCAGATTTCGGAGTGAAATTCGGCATTGAACTGCTCCGTAAAACCTCACTGATTCGAGGACATCGCCGAGGAAAGAAGGAACGACCCGCTCAATTAATCCTAGAACAAGAATTGTTTGAAGCTTACGATGAAATCACACGAGTTGTTTATCGTACAGCACTACAGAAGAAATGGCTTGGGCAAATAGAAAACCTGTTGAAAGAGTATCGTCGGCTGGGACAGGATGTTCTACTGGAGATGGCAGAGCAGTTTGATGCAACACAATTCTCATCAACAGCATTACAACCAATGCAATATTGGTTAAGAACTGAACTTTGTGGTAGTAAAGAATATGGTTGGACAGATTGGATAGAAGTTCTGAAAACATGGATACGCTGCACGGAATCCAGTGATCCTGTGGGAAAATTTGGATGGATATTTCTGGAATGGAACTGCCTGCCTATGGAAGAGCTTTTAGACAATCAAGAAGAAAAGAGCTGGACGAAGGAGGAAGAGGAAAGAGAACGCATTCGAGCGGAGAAATTTGCAGCACTGAAAATAGAATTTGGGATGGACGCAGTGTGGCGGCTGCTGGAAACAATGAGGGACCAGCACGCATGGGGCGTATTTCTTGCTAAAAACACTACATGTGAAGAATTTTCGGATGTAGCTGAAGCAATTCGAAAACAAGAAAAACAACAATTGTTGGCTGGCTTTTTCGATCAGGGGAATTTTCAAGAAGCATCTTCTGTCTTTGAAAAAATGTCAGAAAATGAAAAACTTCGGCTGTTGTCTACGTTGCGGCGTGAAGAAATTGACCCATGGCTGACAACGCGGGAGAGAGAACAGACGTATTGGGCGAATCAGGACATGAGGTGGTCCTACAACGAACGGAGATACAAGAAGCTATTGCAGTACCATCCGGGAGGGCTCTTACTTTACCTGTATGGCAATAGTGGACAGGTTGAGCACTTGTTTGATCTATTCAGGAAAGTATTTGAGGCAATTGCTGAACAGGGAGTCAATGCGGAGGAAAGGGGATACCTTTCTGGTATTGTCCGCAGAGTGGACGAGCAATATTATACTGATGAATGGGCTAAGTGTTGTCTGCTACTCTATAAAAAGGAGTTGCTGCAGAAACCTCCTCTGTGTTTGCAGCGGCTCTTCTTTAGGCATCCGGATAAGATGAAAATGTTTTTGGAAGAGAATCCTTCAAGATCGTTTGATGTAGAAAACGACTATTATCTGCCCGAGGAGGCGTATCAGGACAAGCGTGCATTTGACTGCTGGGCTGAATGTTTGTATGAGGAGTTTCCAGAGATTTTAGGCTATATTATGGGAAAAAGCTGTAATGGAAAAGACGGTGCTTTTCCGCATGAATTTATCCGAGAGTTTCTGGAAAAACAACAGAATGAGAAATTGACGAAAGCGGTATTCTATGGAAAGTTTAATTCCCGTGGTGCACGGATTGTACAGGATGGCCGAACCCTTTATGAACAAGCAAAATGTTACCGAGCGCAGGCGCGGGAACTGAGATTGAAGTTTCCACAGAGTGCAAAGATTCTCCTGCAGCTAGCTAAATGGATGGAATCAGAAGCTCAGCATGATCAGCTAGAAGCAGAGATTGTACCTTAAGGAAATAATAAGAATCTCCCTGCTGAAAAGCAGTTGCATCTTAAACGTGAATACGTTATAATACTCACAGAGATCCCGCTGGTTGTGTGATACTATCCTGATACTAAAAAATCAGCAAGCCATATCTAGCACAGCAATCTCATGAAAAAGTGAACATTCAAGAATAGCGTTACTAAGCAAATTTGTTTAGTAAGAATCCAAACTTACCGAGCTCGAGTAATCCCTTATAGCACCAACACCCCAGAAGGTCCTTCAAAAACGAAACCTTCCGGGGTGTTTTTATCTTCCAGCACGATCAAACAAGCCGTAACATTCAAAGTGGTTCCTATATCAGCGCAAACTCTAAGCATTTTGACCGTAGCATTTTACACAAAAAAAGCCCGAAACCCCTTCCTTCTCCGCCCACAGGGGAGTATAATAGAATCTGTTGTTTGCAAAATAGGAAAGGGGAAGTATCAACTATGGAATCGAAGCAGAGGCTTTTGGAGCCGCAGCTCGTCCAAACAGGAAGGGCAGATCAGTTCAGCCGCAAGGTGTTCTGTGACGGAATGCGGGACGGTGTGCCCATTGCACTGGGCTATTTTGCGGTATCGTTTTCGTTGGGCATCGCGGCGCGCAAGGCGGGTTTTACGCCGTTTCAGGGGTTTCTTGTCAGCCTGCTGAACAATGCCTCCGCAGGAGAATATGCCGCATTTGCGTTGATCATGGCAAACGCCACCTATTTTGAGGTGGCGGTCATTACTTTAATCGCCAATGCGCGGTATCTGCTGATGAGCTGTGCACTGGCACAGCGCTTTGCTCCGGAAACGCCCTTCTGGCATCGGCTGCTCATCGGCTATGATGTCACGGACGAACTGTTCGGCATTACTATCGCCCGCCCGGGCAACCTGAACCCGTACTATACCTATGGCGCTATCCTGCTGGCAGCGCCGGCTTGGGCTTGTGGTACGGCGCTGGGCATTATAGCGGGCAACCTGCTGCCGCTGCGGGTAGTCAGCGCCCTGAGCGTGGCACTTTACGGAATGTTTCTGGCCATCATCATCCCGCCGGCCCGCAAGGATCGGATCGTTGCGGTGCTGGTCGTCATCAGCTTTGCGCTGAGTTTTCTGTGCAGCTATCTGCCGGGCATCTCGGCACTCTCCGAAGGCACCCGCACCATCCTTTTGACAGTGGCGATCTCCGGTGCAGCAGCGGTGCTGTTCCCGGTCAGGCAGGAGGAAAACGAAGATGACGCATAACAATTATATCTATATTGCGGTCATGGCGCTGGTGTCCTATGCCATCCGCATCCTGCCGCTGACGCTGATCCGCAAACCGATCAAAAACCGCTTCATCCAGTCGTTTTTGTACTATGTGCCCTATGTAACGCTGGCTGTGATGACCTTTCCGGCCATCATTCAGGCAACGCAGAGCCCGGCAGCAGGTGCTGTTGCACTGGTAGTCGGCATTGCTGCCGCATGGTTTGGCGCAAGCCTGTTTCAGGTGGCTGCAGGCTGCTGTGCCGTGGTGTTCGTGCTGGAATTTTTTATCTGATGCCTTATTGCGGGAGAACAAAATGAAGAAGATCCTTGTAACCGGTGCAGGCGGCTTTGTAGGTTCCCGCGTGATGCAGCAATGGGCGGGGCATTACGAACTGTGCACCTTTCCTAAAGGCTTTCTGGCAACAGCAGGGGAGGACGCCGTGCGGCAGGCTGTTTTGCAGCAGCGCCCGGATGTCATTCTGCACACTGCAGCCATTTCGGATACCGGCTACTGCGCCGGCCACCCGGAGCAGGCTTACCGCGCCAATGTGGAACTGTCGGTCTGGCTTGCCCGGGCGGCAGCTGAGATCGGCGCAAAGCTGGTGGCTTTCAGCTCGGATCAGGTCTATGCCGGTGTGGAGCAGTCCGGCCCGCTGCCGGAAACAATTCCGTTAAAGCCTGCCAATGTGTACGGGCAGGGCAAGCTGGAAATGGAGCAGCGGGTGCAGGCACTCTGCCCGGGTGCCGTATTGCTGCGCGCCACATGGATGTACGACCTGCCGGGCTACCGGCTGCCCATCCGGGGCAACCTGCCGCTGAACCTTCTGCGTGCGGCGCAGCGGGGAGAATCTGTCCGCTTTTCTGTCTGGGACTTCCGGGGCATCACCTATGTCCGGCAGGCGGTAGCACTGCTGGAAGCTGCCCTGACCCTGCCCGGCGGGGTCTATAACTTTGGCAGTGAAAACGCTGAAAACATGGTACTGACCGCCCGGCAGTTTGCTGAGACACTGGGGATCACGGTCGATATTCAGGAAGCTGACTGGGCACGGAATCTTGCGATGGATTGCAGCAAGCTGCGGGCGCAGGGCATCGTATTTGACACCACACAGGCAGGGCTGACGCGCTGTTTGCGGGATTATGGACTGCTCTGACTGCAGAAACAAAAATTTTTCCGTATCGCACAAAAAACAGAGAAAAGCACGAAAAAAGCAGGGGATTCTGTATGATGCCAGGCGAATCAGGCTGGACAAATCATGCGGAAGCCCTGCTTTTTTGCTTGTCTGCCGAAGAAAAGTTCGCTTAAAGGATGCAGCATTTTTCATATAAAAAGTCATACTTATTTTACATCTTATCTGCATTTTGCTATAATATTTTCGCTTTTTTGCAAAGCATCCGAACCGCATAAACCTTTAAAACCTTGAGGAGAGTGGAATTTTTGAAGGAAGTCAAGCTTGAAGAAGCGGCTTATCAGTTTGAAGCCAAAATGTCCCTGCGGCAGGCCATCCCGCTGGGCTTGCAGCATGTCTGCGCCATGTTCGTGGGCAACCTGACCCCGCTGCTGATCATTACCAGCGCCTGCGGCATTGCAGGCGGCGAGTTTGCAGACCTGCAGGTCACCCTGCTGCAGAGCGCCATGTTCGTGGCAGGCATCGTTACGCTGGTGCAGTTGTTCACCATCGGACCCGTGGGCGGCGCAGTGCCTATCATCATGGGTACCAGTTCCGGCTTTATCGGCGTGTTCAACAGCGTTGTGGGCACGATGGGCGGCGGTGTGCTGGCCTATGGCGCGATCATGGGCGCATCCATCATCGGCGGTATTTTTGAAAGC
>OHJJ01000262.1_pt1 | contig 33442 bp, 27 predicted proteins | sample 1568551 | NCBI WGS metagenome assembly OHJJ01 (sample SAMEA3879505, study PRJEB24766) | human gut metagenome | biome: human-associated habitat; feature: feces | place: USA | collected 1985/1987 | reverse complement strand
GGTCGCAAAGCGTCAGGCCATCACCAACCCCGACCGCACGATCTCTTCGATCAAGCGTGAGATGGGTTCTGATTATAAAGTCGAAGTCGATGGCAAGAAGTATACCCCGCAGGAGATCAGCGCAATGATCCTGCAGAAGCTCAAGAGCGACGCTGAGGCTTACCTCGGCGGCCCCGTGAGCGAAGCCGTCATCACCGTTCCCGCTTACTTCACCGACGCGCAGCGTCAGGCGACCAAGGACGCCGGCAAGATCGCCGGCCTCGACGTCAAGCGTATCATCAACGAGCCGACGGCCGCGGCCCTCGCCTACGGCGTCGACAAGGAGCAGAGCCAGAAGGTCATGGTCTACGACCTTGGCGGCGGCACGTTCGATGTCTCCATCCTTGATATCGACGACGGCGTTATTGAGGTTCTGGCCACCGCGGGCAACAACCGCCTCGGCGGCGACGACTTCGATGAGTGCATCATGAAGTGGATGGTCAGCGAGTTCAAGCGTACCGACGGCGTCGACCTCAGCGGCGACAAGGTCGCCATGCAGCGCTTGAAGGAAGCTGCCGAGAAGGCCAAGATCGAGCTCTCCGGCGTGACCTCCACCAACATCAACCTCCCGTATATCACCGCTGACGCCACCGGCCCGAAGCACCTCGACCTGACCCTCACGCGCGCTAAGTTCAACGAGCTGACCGCGCACCTGGTCGAAGCCACTGCCGGCCCTGTCCGTCAGGCGCTCAGCGATGCGGGCCTCACCGGCAACGACATCCACAAGGTCCTGATGGTCGGCGGCTCCAGCCGTATCCCCGCCGTGCAGGAAATGGTCAAGAAGCTCACCGGCAAGGAAGGCTTCAAGGGCATCAACCCCGATGAGTGCGTCGCCATGGGCGCTGCTCTTCAGGCGGGCGTTCTGACCGGCGATGTCAAGGGCCTGCTGCTGCTCGACGTCACCCCGCTGTCCCTCGGCATTGAGACCATGGGCGGCGTTTGCACCAAGCTCATCGACCGCAACACCACCATCCCCGTGAAGAAGAGCCAGATCTTCTCCACCGCCGCCGACAACCAGACCTCCGTGGAGGTCAACGTGCTGCAGGGCGAGCGGGAGATGGCCGCCGCCAACAAGAGCCTGGGCCGCTTCCACCTGGACGGCATCGCTCCGGCCCGCCGCGGCGTGCCCCAGATCGAGGTGACCTTCGACATCGACGCCAACGGCATCGTCAACGTGTCCGCCAAGGACCTGGGCACCGGCACCGAGCAGCACATCACCATCACCTCCTCCTCCAACATGAGCAAGGACGACATCGAGAAGGCCGTGAAGGAGGCCGAGCAGTATGCCGCCGAGGACGCCAAGATCAAGGAGAAGGTGGAGGTCCGCAACCAGGCCGACCAGATGGTCTATCAGTCCGAAAAGACCCTCAGCGAGGTGGGCGACAAGCTGCCCGAAAGCGAGAAGGCCCCCATCCAGGCCGGTATCGACAAGCTGAAGGAGACCCTGAAGGGCGAGGACACCGACGCCATCAAGGCCGCCACCGAGGAGCTGACCCAGCTGTTCTACAAGATGAGCGAGAAGCTGTATCAGCAGCAGGCGCCCCAGGGCGACCCCGCCCAGGCCGGTCAGCAGGGCGGCGCCCAGGGTGACCAGGGCGGCCAGTACTACGATGCCGACTACAAGGTCGTGGATGACGACGACAAGAATAAGTAAGTGAAAATATACCACCGGAAAGGGGCAGGGCTTCCTGTCCCTTCCTGTGGTGTTCAGGGATAGAAGACCCAGAGAAGGGAGCGGGCCGTTATGGCAGAGAAACGCGATTATTACGAGGTCCTGGGCGTGGAAAAGGGCGCCAGCGAGGACGAGATCAAAAGAGCATACAAAAAGCTGGCCCGGAAGTATCACCCGGACATGAACCCCGGCGACAAGGAGGCCGAGGAGAAGTTCAAGGAGATCAACGAGGCCAACGAGGTGCTGTCCAATCCCGATAAGCGCCAGAAATATGACCAGTTCGGCTTCGCCGGGGTGGACCCTAACTATGGCGCGGGCCAGGGCGGCGGATACGGGGCAGGCGGCTTCGACTTCGGCGACCTGGGCGACATTTTCGGCAGCTTCTTCGGCGGCGGCTTCGGCGGCGGCCAGCAGCGGCGCAACGGACCCCGCCGGGGCGAGAGCATCCGGGCCAGCGTGTCCGTGGACTTCACGGAGGCGGCCTTCGGCTGCGAGAAATCCGTGACGGTGGACCGCAGCGAGTCCTGCCCCACCTGCAAAGGCAACGGCTGCGCCCATGGCACCACGCCGGAGGTGTGCCCCGACTGCCGCGGCACCGGCACCGTGACCCAGGCCCAGCGGACGCCCTTCGGCGTCATGCAGAGCCAGGGCCCCTGCCAGAAGTGCCGGGGCACCGGCAAGATCATTCACCAGCCCTGCCCCGACTGTCACGGCAGCGGCCGCATCCGCAAGCGCCGGACCATTCAGGTGAACATCCCCGCCGGTATCGACAACGGCCAGACCATCTCCCTGCGGGGCCAGGGCCACGCAGGCTCCAACGGCGGCCCCAGCGGCGACCTGCTGATTACCGTGATGGTGCGGCCCCACGAGATCTTCCGCCGGGAGGGCACCTCCGTGTTCTGCGAGGCCCCCATCACCTTCACCCAGGCGGTGCTGGGCGCGGAGCTGGAGATCCCCACCATCGACGGCCGGGTGAAATACACCATCCCCGAGGGCACCCAGACCGGCACCGTGTTCCGACTGCGGGGCAAGGGCATTCCCGTCCTCAACGGCCGGGGCCGGGGCGACCAGTACGTCACCGTCACCATCGAGACGCCCCGGGACCTGAACCGGGAGCAGAAGGAGGCCCTGAAGAAATTCAGCGAGACCCTGGGCGAAGGCAACTACGAAAAGCACCGCAGCTTTTTCGGGAAGAAGAAGTAAGCCATGTATCTTGCAGACTATCACGTCCATTCCACCTGCTCCCCGGACGGGCACCAGACCATGGCCCAGGCGGCGGAGGCTGCCGTCCGGCAGGGCCTGCGGGAGCTGTGCATCACCGACCATGTGGACACCATCCACTGGGGCACCCTGGCTCCCCGGGACGACTTCGACTGGGAGGAGTCCCGGCGGCAGTTCCATGAGGCCCAGGCGCTGTGGGGGGACCGGATCACCCTGCGGCGGGGGGCGGAGCTGGGAGAGGCCCAGCTGAGCTTCGACCGGGCGGACCGGCTTCTGGCCGGGGAGGAGCTGGACTTTGTCATCGGCTCCGTGCACCTGAGCGGAAAAAAGTTTGCCAACATGGACCTGTACTATATTGAAAAAGGCAGCGAAGCGTATTATGATAGTGTCATCGACAGCTATCTGGACGATGTGCTGGCCCTGGCCCGGTGGGGCCGGTTCCAGGTGCTGGGCCACCTGACCCTGCCCCTGCGGTATATCAACGAGCACCACGGGGAGCACATGACCTTCCGCCGCCACATGGACCGGGTGGAGGAGATCTTCCGCGCCATCATTCCCCAGGGGGTGGGCATCGAGTGCAACACCAACCGGGGAAACGAGCCCCTGCCGGGGGAGGATATTCTGCGGCTGTACCGCAGTCTGGGCGGCGAGATCATCACCCTGGGCAGCGACGCCCACCGGCCGGAGGACGTGGGCTGCTTCATCCGGCAGCGCCAGGAGCTGCTGCGGGAATGCGGCTTCCGCTATTTCACCACATTTGAACAGGGCAAGCCGCGGTTTCAGGCCCTGTGAACACCCGAGAGGAGAACGAATCATGAAAATTGCCATCGGCTGCGATCACGGCGGCTATCTGCTGAAGCAGGACATTCTCATCTGGATGGAGGAGCACGACATCGACTTTGAGGACGTGGGCTGCTTCTCCACCGAAAGCGTGGACTATCCCATTTACGGCGAGAAGGTGGCCCGGCTGGTGGCCTCCGGCGAATGCGAAAAGGGCATCGTCATCTGCACCACCGGCATCGGTATTTCCATCGCCGCCAACAAGGTCAAGGGCATCCGCTGCGCCCACTGCACGGACTCCCTGTCCGCCGAGATGACCCGCCGTCACAACGATGCCAACGTGCTGGCCCTGGGCGCGGGCATCACCGGCCCCAACCTGGCCAAGCGTATTGTGGAGGTGTTCCTGAACACCGAATTTGAGGGCGGACGCCATGCCCGCCGGGTGGGACAGCTGGACAGCATCCAGCCCTGAATTTTCCGTGAACGGAGGTGCGCTCCATGACCACAAAGGGATATCATCGCTACCGGGGAAGAAACACCCGGGGCAAGGTGGCGCTGGTCATCGTGCTGGTGCTGGTGCTGATTGCGGCGGTGGCCTATCTGCTGACCCAGGAATACGTGGTGTATGACGACGAGGGCAAGGCCCATCTGGAGTTGCCCTGGTTCCGGAAGGAGCCGGAGAAGCCCCAGCCGGACCCCGCCCCTGTGCCGGATGACGTGGACATCACCCGGGAGGAGCCGCAACGGCAGAAGGTGGACGCCATCCACGCCTGGGAGCTGCCCTACGGCTGCCTGGGCGGCGACCCCGGCTATCTGCTGACGGGCCGGGAGGCCGTGGCCGTCAACGTGAAGATGTACGACGGCTCCGTGGCCTATCACACGGCGGTGTCCCTGCCGGAGGGCGTCCTCACCGGCGGCAATGCCACCAGCCGGAACCTCCAGACCATTCTGGACAGCGACTGCTACACCGTGGCAAGGCTTGCCTGCTTCTGCGACAACGCCTACGCCGACGCCATGGGGGACCGGGCGGCCCTGTGCACCGCCGAGGGCGTCCTGTACCGGGACGGCTCCGGCCGCCGGTGGCTGGACCCCACCAAGCCGGAGACCCTGCGGTATATCACGGACCTGGCCGAGGAGTGCGCCCGGCTGGGCTTTGACGAGATCCTGCTGGATTGGTTCCTGTATCCCACCAGCGGCGACCAGACGGCCCTGGACCTGCCTGCCGACAGGACGGCGGTGCTGAAGGACTTCGCCCAGGCTCTGGAAAAGCAGCTGCCGGAGGGCACGGTGCTGTCCGTGGTGCTGCGGGAGACGCCCACGGCGGACAACGGCCTGACGCCGGAGCTGCTGACGGCCTGCTTCGACCGGGTGTATGTCATGCCGGAGGCGGACGCCTCGGCCCTGCCCACAGGCTACGACGCCGCCACCCGGGTGGTGGCCATGACCGCCTACGCCCCCGACAGCGGCAGCTATCTGGTGACCCAGTGAGAAATTGTTTCGACGGGCGAAATAAGTTTCCAAAATGAATAAAAAATCCCCTGAAACGCCGACGAAAATGTGGCTTTCAGGGGGTTTTCATTTGTCCAAGGCTATGGTACAATATCCTTTTGTGAATCGAAATCAAGGAGGGGATACCGTCCCATGGAAAAAGAAAACAAGCTGGGCACCATGCCCATTTCCAAGCTGATTATCAACATGTCCCTGCCCATTATCATCTCCATGCTGGTGCAGGCCCTGTACAACATCGTGGACAGCGTGTTCGTGTCCCGGGTGTGTGAGCAGGCGCTGACCGCCGTGTCCCTGGCGTTTCCGGCCCAGAACCTGATGATCGGTCTGGCCACCGGCACCGCCGTGGGCGTTAACGCCCTGATGGGCCGGGCCCTGGGAGCCAAGGACCAGGAGCGGGCCAACGCTGTGGCCATCAACGGCGTGTTCCTGGCGGTGGTGGGCTTTGCCATCTGCGCCGTGCTGGCGCTGCTGTTTGCCGGGCCCTTCTTCCGGTCCCAGACCCAGATCGACTACATTGTGGAAAACGGCACGGACTATCTGCTGGTCTGCTGCTGCGGCTCCCTGGGCCTGTTCTGCGAGATCATGTTCGAGCGGCTGCTGCAGGGCACCGGCCGGTCCATCCTGTCCATGTATACCCAGGGTCTGGGCGCCATTGTGAACATCGTGCTGGACCCCATCTTTATCTTCGTGCTGGACATGGGCGTTACCGGCGCGGCGGTGGCCACGGTCATCGGCCAGTTCTGCGGCTGTATCCTGGCCCTGATCTTCAACCTGAAGAAGAACGAGGAAATTCACCTGCAATTCCGGGGCTTCCGGCCCAATTGGCGGCTGGTGGGCAACATCTACGCCATCGGCCTGCCCAGCGTCATCATGGTGGCCATCGGCTCGGTGATGACCTTCTGCATGAACAAGATCCTCATCGCGTACCACTCCGCCAAGGAGACGGCGGCCACGGCCTTCGGCATTTACTTCAAGCTCAACAGCTTCATCTTCATGCCGGTGTTCGGCCTGAACAACGGCGTGGTGCCCATCGTGGCCTATAACTACGGGGCCCAGAACCGGCTGCGGATGGTGGAGACCATCAAGCGCAGCACCATCTACGCCTCCTGCATCATGGTGCTGGGCGTGATCATCTTCTGGGCCATTCCCGGGCCTCTGCTGAAGATCTTCGACGCCACGGACACCATGCTCCAGGTGGGCGTCCCTGCCCTGCGGATCATCTCCCTGAGCTTCTGCATGGCCGGAGCCTGCATCGCCCTGGGCAGCTCCTTCCAGGCCCTGGGCAAAGCGGTGTACTCCATGACCACCTCCATCATCCGGCAGCTGGTGTTTCTGGTGCCCATCGCCTATGTCCTGGCCCGGTACGGCTATTCCATCGGCAACGATGATCTGGTCTGGTGGAGCTATCCCCTGGCGGAGATCGCCTCCCTGCTGGTGACCCTGGTGTTCTTCCGGCGGCTGTACCGCACCCTCATCGCCCCGCTGCCTGCCAACGGCGGCGCGCCGGTCCACGACGACTCCGACGACGATCCCATCGGCGAATAACCCGAACAGCGCATCCCCCGCCTTGCCGATTGGCAGGGCGGGGGATGGTTTATTTGCCGGGCCGGGCAAAATCGAACCCCCGGAAAGCATCCGCTTTCCGGGGGTTTCTCTGGCGCAGTGGGAGGGATTTGAACCCTCGTGCCGCTTTTGACGACAACACGATTTCCAGTCGTGCTCGTTATGACCACTTCGATACCACTGCATATATTCTGCTGCGACAACAGCATGGATTATTATAACAAAATCTGTGAGAATGTCAAGGGCTAAATCACAAAATCCGCAAATTTTCCGGACCGGTTGCCTCCTTGCAGGCAACAGCTCCGCCGCCCGGGAAGCCCCGGGCGGCGGAGAAAAAGGGTTCTTTTTTTACTGTCTTGCCTTGGAGTCCACGATCTCGTGGAGCTTGGCGGCGAAGTCCGCCAGGGACATGGCCCCCAGGTCCTCGCCGGTGCGGGTGCGGACGGACACGGTGCCCGCCTCCATATCCCGGTCGCCCACCACCAGCATGAAGGGGATCTTCTCCAGGGTGGCCTCCCGGATCTTCTTGCCGATCTTTTCGTTGCGGCCGTCCACCTCCACCCGGAAGCCCTGGCTGTCCAGCTGGGCGGCGACGTTTTTGGCGTAGTCCATGGCCCGGTCGGTAACGGGCAGGAGCTTGACCTGCACCGGGGACAGCCATGCCGGGAAGGCGCCGGCAAAATGCTCGGTGATGACGCCGATGAAGCGCTCGATGGAGCCCAGCAGCGCCCGGTGGATCATGACGGGGCGGTGCTTCTCGCCGTCCTCGCCCACATACTCCAGGTCGAAGCGCTCGGGCATCTGGAAGTCCAGCTGGATGGTGCCGCACTGCCAGGTCCGGCCCAGGGAATCGGCCAGATGGAAGTCCAGCTTCGGGCCATAGAACGCGCCGTCACCGGCGTTGATGACGAAGTCCTTGCCCATTTCGGCGATGGCCGCCTGCAGGGTATCCTCGGCGAACTTCCAGTCCTTCTCGTCGCCCATGTGGTCCTCGGGCATAGTGGACAGCTCGATCTGATAGGTCAGGCCGAAGGTGGAGTAAATTTCGTCAAACAGCTTCACGACGTTCTTGATCTCGTCCTTCATCTGGTCGGGGGTCATGAAGATGTGGGCGTCGTCCTGGGTGAAGCAGCGGACGCGGAACAGGCCGTGCAGCGCGCCGGACATCTCGTGGCGGTGGACCAGGCCCAGCTCCGCCATGCGCAGGGGCAGGTCGCGGTAGGAATGGGGCTCGCTCTTATAGACCAGCATGCCGCCGGGGCAGTTCATGGGCTTGATGGCGTAATCCTCGCCGTCGATGACGGTGGTGTACATATTGTCCTTGTAGTGATCCCAGTGGCCGCTGCGGTGCCAGAGCTCCTGGTTGAGGATGATGGGCGTGGAGATCTCCACATAGCCGTAGCGCTTGTGGCACTGCCGCCAATAGTCCAGCAGGGTGTTTTTCAGCACCATGCCCTTGGGCAGGAAGAACGGGAAGCCCGGGCCCTCCTCGGTCATCATGAACAGGCCCAGTTCCTTGCCCAGCTTGCGGTGGTCGCGGCGCTTGGCCTCCTCAATGCGCTCCAGATAGGCGTCCAGCTCCTCCTTCTTGGGGAAGGCCACGCCATAGATCCGCTGCAGGGTCTGGCGATTGCTGTCGCCCCGCCAATAGGCGGCGTTGCAGGCGGTCAGCTTGATGGCGTTGCCCTTGATGCGGCCGGTGGAATCCAGGTGGGGACCGGCGCACAGGTCCACGAACTCTCCCTGCTTATAGAAGGAGATGTGGGCGTCGGCGGGCAGGTCGTTGATGAGCTCCACCTTGTAGGGCTCCTGCCGCTCCTCCATGTATTGCAGGGCCTCCTCCCGGGGCAGCTCAAAGCGCTCCAGCTTCAGCTTCTCCTTGCAGATCTTGCGCATTTCGCCCTCGATCTCGGCCAGGTCCTCGGGGGTGAAGGCAAAGGGCGCGTCCAGATCGTAATAAAAGCCGTTTTCGATGGACGGGCCGATGGCCAGTTTCACCTCCGGATGCAGGCGCTTGACGGCCTGGGCCAGGACGTGGGAGCAGGTGTGCCAATAGGTCCGGCGGTATTCCTCGTTTTCAAAGGTGTACTTGTTTTCTTCGCTCATGATGATTCCTCCTTGATATTGGGGTCGGGAAAATAAAAATCCCCACCCCTGACAGTGATTCAGGGGTGAGGTAATCGGCATTACTCCACGGTTCCACCCTGCTTACGGGACACGGGTCCCGTCGCTCGTAGCTCCTCTGTAACGGGAGGGCCCGGTCCGGCCTACTGGGGCCATGGCCCGTTGGGCGGACGGCTCGGAGGCGGTACGCATCCTGCTTTCAGCCGGGACCCTTGCACCAAGATGGGCCCCTCTCTGCTGCCTGCCGCAGGCGGCTTCCTCGTCAACGCCTTTTGTTATCCCTCAATATAGCACGCCCTGTCCCGGTTGTCAACGGGAAATTCCCGGGACAAAGGCGGGACAGGGCGGGACAATTTTACGCGAACAGCTGCAGAAGGCCCCAGACGCCCAGAAGGCCGTATACCAGGGCGAACACGATCAGAACGGCGTTGACCACGCCGTCCAGCTTCGAGGGCTTGGGGGCGGGGTAGTCCTTGCGGATCAGATACAGCGCGCCGCAGGAAAGACCCAGCAGCAGGGTGGTGGCGCTGTTGAGAATCTGGTTTTCCTGCAGGGAGGGGACCGCCAGCCGCACCACCAGGCACGCCACCAGCACGCCGAACATGATGCCCAGGGTGACCTTGACCTTGGTGGGCCAGGGGGCCTTCCGGGCGGCCTGGCTCTGGGCCTGGGCCTGGCGGGCGGCGGTGGCGGCAGTCTGATAGTCGCTGTTTTTCCGGGTACGCTTGCCGCGGTTGTTTTTGGCCAGTTCCTTGCTGTGGGTCCGGCCCAGGTTCTTGTTGTTCATCGGGTTTGCTGCCATGTTATCTTTTCTCCTATTCCTGTTCTATGGGCAGATCACAAAGGTGTCTGCGAATCATATCCAATGCATTGCTGGCGGCCAGGAGCCGGATGCGGGGCCGGTCGCCGCCCAGGGCCAGCCGCCGCACCAGGGTCTCCCCCGGCAGGCTCAGGCCCAGATATACCGTACCCACGGGGTTTCCCCGGTCGTCGCCGTCAGGCCCGGCCAGGCCGGTGACGGACACGGCCAGGTCGCTGCCGGTAAGCCGCCGGACGCCCTCCGCCATGGCCCGGGCCACCGGCTCCGACACCGCGCCGTATTGCTCCAGCAGCTCCCGGGGCACGCCCAGCACCCCGGCCTTGACGGCGTTGGTATAGGACACCACACCCCCCAGAAACGCGGCGGAGGCCCCAGGCACGTCCGTCAGCCGCTTGGCGATGAGGCCGCCGGTGCAGCTCTCTGCCGCCGAAAGGGTCAGCCCCTTCTGCCGCAGCCGGGTGATGACCACCTCCTCCAGGGAGGACACGTCCACGCCGTACAGATAGTCCCCCAGCCGGGAGCGAACGTCCCAGAACAGCGGGGCCATGCGCTCCTGGCAGTCGTCGTCGCTGCCGCCCTTTGCTGTCAGCCGCAGCATCACCTCGCCGGGCTTGGCATAGGGGGCCAGGGAAGGATTCTGCGCGCCGTCCATCAGGTCCCCCAGCAGTTCCTGGACCCGGGGCTCCGTCAGGCCGAACACCCGCAGGTCGTGGCTGCGGATAACGCCGCCGCTGCACCCCTGAAGCCAGGGAAGCAGGGCGTGCTCCGCCAGATACCGGCACTCGTGGGGGACCCCCGGCAGCAGCACCGCCGTGACCCCCTCCACCGTGAAGATGCAGCCCGGGGCGGTGCCCACCGGGTTGTGCAGCACCGTGCAGCCCTGGGGCAGCATGGCCTGCCGGCGGTTGCAGGCGGGCATGGGCCGGTGGAACACGGCGTCAAAATAGCGCCGGATTTCCTCCATGACCTCCGGGTGATACTCCAGGGCCAGGCCGAAGGCCTCGGCCACCGTCTCCTTGGTCATGTCGTCATAGGTGGGGCCTAAGCCGCCGGTGAACACCAGCAGGTCGCAGCGGCCCCGGGCGATCTCCACCGCCTGGCGCAGACGCCGGGGATTGTCCCCCACGGCGGTGTGGTACAGCACGTCGATCCCTGCCGAGGCCAGCAGTTCCGACAAAAATTGTGCGTTTGTATTGGTAATGTTGCCTAAAAGCAGTTCCGTGCCCACGGCAAGGATCTCCGCCTGGTGGGGCATGGTATCACTTCCTTTTCGTTGGGGTTAAAACGGGTCAGCGGAGCTTTACCACCTCGCGGCCGTCCATGGCCCGGCGGACCAGGCCCTCCACGTCCAGGGCCTGCTCCATCTCCCGGACCTCCTCCACATGGGGGCGGGTCTTGGGATGGCGGGGGGTGAACACGGTGCAGCAGTCCTCATAGGGCAGGATGGAGGTCTCAAAGGTGCCGATGTGACGGGCGATACGGACGATCTCCTCCTTGTCCATGCCGATTACCGGCCGCAGAATGGGCAGGTCCGTCACGTCGCCGCTGACGGCCAGGGCATCCATGGTCTGGCTGGCCACCTGGCCCAGGCTCTCACCGGTGACCAGGGCCCGGCAGTTCAGGTCCCGGGCCAGGGCGTCGGCCAGGCGCATCATAAACCGCCGCATGATCAGGGTGAAGTGATCCTCCGGGCAATTGCGGCGGATCTCCTCCTGAATCCCGGCAAAGGGAACAATGGTGACATTCAGCCGCCCGCACCAGGGCACCAGCTCCCGGGCCAGCTGGAGGACCTTTTCCCGGGCCTGCTCGCTGGTATAGGGGGGCGAGGCAAAGTGGATCATCTCCAGCTCCACGCCCCGCTTGGCGATCATATAGCTAGCCACCGGGGAGTCGATGCCGCCGGACAGCAGGCTCACGGCCCGGCCGCCCATGCCGATGGGCAGCCTGCGGCAGGCTCCGCCGGGGCGTGGACATACGCCGCCTCCTCCCGGACCTCCACATACACCGTCAGCTCCGGGTGGTGAACGTCCACCGTCAGGTGGGGGAAGGCCTCGTGCAAGTGGCCGCCTACCCACTGGCTCAGCTGGATGGAGGTCATGGGGAAGGTCTTGTCTGCCCGCTTGCTCTCCACCTTGAAGCTCCGGGCCGCTGTCAGGGCGCTGCTCAGATAGGTCTTGGCGGTGTCCAGAATGGCCTCCTTTTCCTTGGCACAGGGCAGGGCCCGGGCCACGGCGATGATGCCGAACACCCGCTTGCAGGCGTCATACGCCCCGTCCAGGTCGCAGGCCTCCCCGGCAGGCTCCACATAGATGGTGCTCTGCTTGGAATAGACCCGGAACCTGCCGAACCGGGCGGTGCGGCGGCGGAGGTTGGACATGAGCTTCATTTCAAAGCTGCGGCGGTTCAGGCCCTTCAGGACCACCTCGCCCAGCTTGCACAGGATCATCTCGTGCATGGGATCGTTTCTCCTTGTATATGGTTTCCAGTTATTATAACCCACCGGGGGGACTATTTCAACAGGGTGCTGCTGCGATACTGGATGGCCTCGGCCAGGTGGGCGGCCTCGATGCGCTCGCTGCCGTCCAGGTCGGCGATGGTGCGGGCCATGCGGAGAATGCGGTCGTGGCTGCGGCCGGTGAGGCCCAGCCGGTCAAAGGCCCCCTTCATCAGCCGCTCTCCCGCCTGGTCCAGCAGGCAGTACTGCCCGATCATGGCGGGGGTCATATAGGCGTTGCAGCTGACGCCGGTGCCGGAAAAGCGCTGCTTCTGAAGCTCCCGGGCGGCGTTGACCCGGGCACGGACCTGGGCCGAGGTCTCGGGCTTTTCCTTGCGGCGCATGGCCTCGTACTCCACCGACGGCACCTCGATGTGCATATCAATGCGGTCCAGCAGGGGGCCGGAAATGCGGCGCATATAGCTTTCCACCTGGCTTTCCGAACAGGTGCAGCGGCCGGAGGGGTGGCCGTACCACCCGCAGCGGCAGGGGTTCACCGGCTGGGCAGGGTCAGGGACCCGGACACCCGGGTGATGGTGACCACCCCGTCCTCCAGGGGCTGGCGCAGGGTCTCCAGGGCGGTTTTGTCGAACTCCGGCAGCTCGTCCAGAAACAGGATACCGTTGTGGGCCAGGGAAATCTCGCCGGGCCGGGGCACCGTGCCGCCGCCGGACAGGGACACCGGCGAGGCGGTGTGGTGGGGGCTGCGGAAGGGCCGCTGGGTCACCAGAGGGTGGGCGGGGTCCGTCATCCCCGCCACGGAGTATACCTCCGTGGTTTGCAGGGACTCCTGCCGGGTCATATCCGGCAGAATGGACGGCAGCCGCCGGGCCAGCATGGACTTGCCGGAGCCGGGGGAGCCGATCAGCAGCACGTTGTGGCCCCCGGCGGCGGCTACCTCCAGGGCCCGCTTGACGTTTTCCTGGCCCATGACGTCGGCAAAATCCGGCAGGGGCCGGGTCACCGGCGAGGGGGTCCAGGGGGTCTGGGGCCGGATGGGCGCGTCGCCGGTAAGGTGGGCCACCAACTGGGCGATGTTTTCCACCGGATAGACGGTGATCCCCTGGGCCAGGGTGGCCTCCGGGGCGTTCTGGGCGGGGACGTACAGCTGGCGGATGCCCAGCCGGGCGGCGCACAGGGCCATGGGCAGGCCCCCCGTCACCGGGCGCAGCGCGCCGGTGAGGCTCAGCTCTCCCAGAAACGCCGCATCGGCGGGCAGGCCCTTCAGCTCCTCTGCCGCTGTCAGAATGCCCAGCAGAATGGGCAGGTCGTACACCGTGCCCTCCTTCCGCTGGCCCGCCGGGGCCAGGTTCACGGTGATGCGGCTGACGGGGAATCTGGCCCCGCAGGCCTTGATGGCGGCCCGGACCCGCTCCCGGGATTCCCGCACCGCCGCGTCCGGCAGGCCCACCACGTCGAAGGCGGGCAGTCCCCCGGACAGGAAGCACTCCACCGACACCTCGTATCCGCTGATGCCGCTGAGGCCCAGGGACCGTACCGTTACCACCATGCCCCCTCACATCCTTTCACAAAAAATATGCCAGTTCTGCGCTTTCTGACATGTTTCTTTTCTATTTTAGCACATATCCCGCCGTTTTGAAATACATTGCCAAAAAAACTTCCCGGTTGGCGTGAGAATTTTTGTGCATGGTGAAGAAAAAACCTCAATCTGTGAAAAAGGGGGAAAACCCAGTTTACAAAGAAAAAAGATTGTGGTATTATACACAATGTATGGTGTTTCGTTGAGAAATCCGCGAAATGTTTTTATGAGGAGGTTCATTTATGGTAAGAAAAATGAAGTCCATGGATGGTAACAACGCTGCGGCGCACGTGTCCTACGCGTTCTCCGAGGTTGCCGCCATCTATCCCATCACCCCGTCGTCCCCCATGGCCGACTTTGTGGACCAGTGGTCCGCCAACGGGCTGAAGAACATCTTCGGCACCCAGGTCAAGGTGGTGGAAATGCAGTCTGAGGCCGGCGCTGCCGGCGCGGTTCACGGTTCTCTGGGCGCCGGCGCTCTGACCACCACCTATACCGCTTCCCAGGGCCTGCTGCTGATGATCCCCAACATGTACAAGATCGCAGCCGAGCAGCTGCCCGCCGTGTTCCATGTCTCCGCCCGTACCGTGTCCACCCAGGCGCTGAACATCTTCGGCGACCACTCCGACGTGATGGCCTGCCGCCAGACCGGCTTTGCCATGCTGTGCGAGGGCAACGTCCAGGAGGTCATGGATCTGTCTCCCGTGGCCCATCTGGCCGCTCTGGAGGGCAAGGTTCCCTTCATCAACTTCTTCGACGGCTTCCGCACCAGCCACGAGATCCAGAAGATCGCCGTGTGGGATTACGAGGATCTGAAGGATATGTGCGACATGGACGCCGTGAAGGAGTTCCGTCAGCACGCTCTGAATCCCGAGCATCCCCACATGCGCGGCAGCCATGAGAATGGCGATATCTTCTTCCAGCACCGCGAGGCCTGCAACAAGTACTATGACGCTCTGCCCGCCGTGGTGGAGAAGTACATGGACAAGATCAACGCCAAGCTGGGCACCAACTATGGCCTGTTCAACTACTACGGCGCTGAGGATGCCGACCGGGTCATCGTGGCCATGGGCTCCATCTGCGACGTGGCCGAGGAAGTCATCGACTATCTGAACGCCCACGGCGAGAAGGTCGGCCTGGTGAAGGTCCGCCTGTTCCGCCCCTTCGCTCCCGAGAAGCTCATCGAGGCTATTCCCGCCTCCGTCAAGAAGATCGCCGTTCTGGACCGCACCAAGGAGCCCGGCGCTCTGGGCGAGCCCCTGTATCAGGATGTGGTCACCGCTCTGGCCAACGCCGGACGCAACGACATCCAGGTCATCGGCGGCCGTTACGGCCTGGGCAGCAAGGATACGCCTCCTGCCTCCGTGTTCGCCGTGTATGACGAGCTCAAGCGCGACGAGATGAAGCGCCAGTTCACCATCGGCATCGTGGACGATGTGACCAACCTGTCCCTGCCCGAGGATAAGAACTGTCCCAACACCGCTGCTCCCGGCACCATCGAGTGCAAGTTCTGGGGTCTGGGCGGCGACGGCACCGTGGGCGCCAACAAGAACTCCATCAAGATCATCGGCGACCACACCGACAAGTACGTGCAGGCATACTTTCAGTATGACTCCAAGAAGACCGGCGGCGTGACCATCAGCCATCTGCGCTTCGGCGATCACCCCATCCGTTCCCCGTACTATATCAACAAGGCCGACTTCGTGGCCTGCCACAACCCCAGCTACATCACCAAGGGCTTCAAGATGGTCAACGACGTCAAGCCCGGCGGCGTGTTCATGATCAACTGCCAGTGGGACTTCGATGAGCTGAATCATCACCTGAAGGCCGATGCCAAGCGCTATATCGCCCGCAACAACATCCAGCTGTATACCATCGACGCCATTGACCTGGCCATCGAGATCGGTATGGGCAAGCGCAACAACACCATCCTCCAGTCCGCTTTCTTCTCCCTGGCCAAGGTCATGCCCGAGGAGGACGCCATCCGCTTCATGAAGGAGAAGGCCAAGGCCTCCTACCTGAAGAAGGGCCAGGACGTGGTGGATATGAACTACAAGGCCATCGACCTGGGCGCCACCGCCTATAAGAAGATCGATGTGCCCGCCGAGTGGGCCGACGCCGTGGACGAGACCGAGCACAAGCAGCTGGAGGGTAAGCCGGAGCTTGTGAAGATGGTCAAGGAGATCCTGGAGCCCGTGGGCAAGATGGACGGCGACAGCCTGCCCGTTTCTGCCTTCTCTGATCATGTGGACGGCCAGTTCGAGCTGGGCGCCTCCGCCTATGAGAAGCGCGGCGTGGCCGTGTCCGTCCCCACCTGGGACGCCGCCAAGTGCATCCAGTGCAACCAGTGCGCCTATGTCTGCCCCCACGCCACCATCCGTCCCTTCGCCCTGACCGCCGAGGAGGCCAAGAACGCTCCCGAGGCCGCCAAGATCGTGGACGTCAAGGCCGGCAAGGGCAAGGGCACCTATCAGTTCACCATGGCCATCAGTCCTCTGGACTGCATGGGCTGCGGCGTGTGCATCGGCGCCTGCCCCGTGAACGCGCTGTCCATGGTGGCCCAGGAGGGCGAGCTGCCTCAGCAGGATGTGTTCGACTACTGCGTGGCCAAGGTCGCCGAGAAGAAGGATATGCAGGACAACACCGTCAAGGGCAGCCAGTTCAAGCAGCCCATGCTGGAGTTCTCCGGCTCCTGCGCCGGCTGCGCCGAGACCAGCTATGCCCGTCTCGTCACCCAGCTGTTCGGCGACCATATGTACATCTCCAACGCCACCGGCTGCTCCTCCATCTGGGGCGGTCCCGCGGCTACTTCCCCCTACTGCACCAACAAGGAGGGCCACGGCCCCGCATGGTGCAACTCCCTGTTCGAGGATAACGCGGAGCACGGTCTGGGCATGTTCGTGGGCCAGGATAAGATCCGCCAGGATCTGGCCGACGAGACCCGCCAGCTGATCGCCGTGGAGTGGGCCCGTCCCGAGCTGAAAGCCGCCGCTCAGGCATGGCTGGATACCATGGACGATGGCAGCGCCAACGCCGAGCCCGCCCGGGCCTATGTGAAGGCCCTGGAGGAGAGCATCGCCACCGTGGAGGAGCTGGCTGCCATTCCTCAGTTCGCTGAGCACGCCGCCCAGCTGAAGGCCCAGGGCAAGCTGCTGTGCGACTGCGCCGCCTGCACCCTGGCTGCCGACATCCTCAGCAAGAAGGAATACCTGGCCAAGAAGTCCATGTGGATCTTCGGCGGCGACGGCTGGGCCTACGACATCGGTTACGGCGGCCTGGACCACGTCATCGCCAGCAAGAAGGACGTCAACATCTTCGTGTTCGACACCGAGGTGTACTCCAACACCGGCGGACAGGCCTCCAAGGCTTCCAACATCGGCCAGGTGGCTCAGTTTGCCGCTGCCGGTAAGGAAGTCAAGAAGAAGAGCCTGGCGGAGATCGCCATGCAGTATGGCTATGTGTATGTGGCCCAGGTGGCCATGGGCGCCAACCCCGCTCAGACCATCAAGGCCATCACCGAGGCCGAGGCCTATCATGGCCCGTCCCTGATCATCGGCTACAGCCCCTGCGAGATGCACTCCATCAAGGGCGGCATGATGAACTGCCAGAAGGAAATGAAGAAGGCTGTGGACTGCGGTTACTGGAACCTGTTCCGCTTCAACCCCGCTGCGGAGAAGAAGTTCAACCTGGATTCCAAGGCTCCCGCCGGCGGCTATCACGACTTCCTGATGAACGAGGCCCGCTACAGCCGTCTGACCCGCGAGTTCCCCGACCGTGCGGAGAATCTGTTCGCCCGCAACGAGGCCGAGGCCAAGGCCCGCTACGATCACCTGCTGAAGCTCATCGAAATGTACGACGACTGAGCCATACAACGAACCTTACTCATGTCATAAATAGCAGAAGCGCCGCCCGGATGGGCGGCGCTTCTGCTTGCCCCGAAAGGGCAAAGCCCTTTTGGGGCAGAAGGCTTGCAGTCTGCTGCGCATTCTGTCTTGCAATCCCCGTAAAGATGCCGTATAATAGCTTTATCTGACAAAAGAGGAGGGCAACGCAATGCGCCCTGATGGAACCCGCGTAAAGGATCTGCCGCCGCTGGTGGCGGCCATCCCCTATATCATGCCCAAGCGCTACGACGCATGGAACTCCGTTACCGAGAACATCGACGAGGAGGTCATCAAGGACTTTATCCGCACCCACCGCCGGGCCGGAGTCCGGCTGAACCATATGAGCGTCATCATCTCCGCCTATTACAAGGCGGTGCTGCGCAATCCAAAGCTCAATTATTTTGTGATGAACGGCCGCATTTATCGCCGCAACCACTTCTGCGTATCCTTCGTGATCCTGAAAAAGCAGGCCGACGGGGTGGTCAACGAGACCACGCTGAAGGTGTATCTGGACGAGAACGACACGGTGTTCACCGTGAACCAGAAGATTAAGGACGCCATCGACGCCAACAAGGCGGAGCATCAGTCCAACAGCACCGACAAATTTGCCAGGTTCATGTTCTCCGTGCCGGGGCTGCCGAAATTTGTGGTGTGGCTGGCCTATCACCTGGACAAGCACGGCCTGCTGCCCCGGAAGATCATCGATCTGTCCCCCTTCCACACCAGCATGTTCATCACCAACCTGGCCTCCATCAAGACCAGCTATATCCACCACCACTGCTATGAATTCGGCACCACCAGCGTGTTCGTGTGCATGGGCAAGCCTGTGCCCAACTACATATCCGGCGACCTGACCAAGAAGATGATGCCCATCGGCGTGGTGATGGACGAGCGCATCTGCACCGGGTATGAGTACGCCGCCTTCTGCAACGACTTCCGGCGGTATATGCGCCTGCCCCGGATGCTGGAGTATCCCTTCTGCCAGGAGGAGCCCGCCAAGGAACCGTCTCAGGAGACCGCTGCCGTGTGAAAAAAATCATCCCCGGAAAGCTATGCTTTCCGGGGATGATTTTTGCGCTTTACAGCCACGTCTCCGGGGCGGCGGCGCGGAGGAACAGGGCCAGGGCCAGCAGATCGGCGCTGCCGCCGGGGCTCAGGCGCCGGGCCATCAGATCGTCGTCCAGGGACTCCAGCGCCAGGGGCAGGGTCTCCTCCGGTAGTCGCAGCAGCTCCGCCGCCCTCCGGCGGACATAGGCCAGCCCCTGGGGGCCGCCCCGATAGACCAGGGTGCTGTCGTCCAGCCGGGACATGGCCCACACCAGGGCCGACAGCGGCCCGGCGCTCTCCAAAATCCCCCGCATATGCCGGGCAGTGGGGAAGCCGGACACGGCCTCCTGCCGGACGCCGCCGCACTGGCTGCGGACGGCGCTGCCGTGGGTGTTTTCCGCCGGAGGCAGTGCCGCGGCAATGACGGCCGCCGTGTCAAAGGGGTCGCCGCCCTCCGCCAGGCACCGGCCCAGGGCCGACAGCAGCAGGGCGAAGCTGTACAGCGCCCCCTTGTGGGTGTTGACGCCGCCGGTGGCGTCCAGCATGGCTTTGCAGCTCCCGGGGCGAGGCCCCGGCCATGCCCAGGGCGGCAAACTGCCGGAAATACGGTGCCAAGGCCCCGGCGCTGCGGTGAAACAGGGGGCGGTCCATGTCGTCATGGGCGCCGGTGTTGCGGCGGTCCACCAGGCCGGGCTTGGGGGTCAGGTCCACCTCGTCCTCCAGGGCCTGGCGGGCCAGGGCGGACAGATGCCCGGCGGCAAAGTCCGCCAGGATATCCCGGGTCCTTGCCCGGATGGCAGGCAGACTGTGGGCCCGGCTGCGGGAGCACACCGTCACCGGCCCGCCGCAGATCAGGCACCGGCGGCTCTGGGGCCGGGACAGCTTCTCCCCCTCCGGGGACAGCACGTCCAGGTCATACAGGCGGCCCACCGCCTCCCGCTCCTCCAGCAGAAGGCAGCGCTCCTTCACCCAGGGGGCCGGGCGGTCATAGACCAGCAGGGCCTCGGGGCCGGTGGGGGCCTGGATGAGCTCCCGGTGCAGGGGCTGCCCCAGGTCCCGGTCCAGCGCCGCAAGGCCCGCCTGAAAGGCCAGGCGGACCAGGGGGGCGTCCTTCACGGGACCGGCGATGTTCATGGTAAAGGACAGCAGGGTCCCGCCGTATCGGGCGGCCAGCTCCCGCTGGCGCAGGACCCGGCGGTCACGGGCAAGGAGCACCTGCTCCAAAGTGATCTCGACAGTATGCATAGGTCGTCTCCGGCACCAGGGGTTGGAGCTCCGCCAGGCGGCCCTGGCGCAGCAGCTGACGCACCCGGCTGGCGCTGATGCCCTCCAGCCGGGGGATTTCTTCCACGCGAATGCCCCACTGGGGCAGCAGGGCCTGCATCCGCTGGTTATAACGGGCCGTCACCGGGGAGTAGGGCTCCTGGCCCACGAACCGCCGGGTGATGCCCAGGGCCGGGGCGATGCGCTTTCCGAACAGGGTCAGCTCTAGGTCGCACCGGGCCTGCTCCGGGTCCCCCTGGAGGAAATAGGCGGGGAAGGTGGCCCGGGAGATGATATAGTCCCCGCCGGGGACCACGTCCACGTTGGGAAGGTCCGCCGTGCCCCGGCGCACCAGCTCCAGCCGGTCCGCCGCCGGGAAATCCCCGGTCTCCTCGCTGAGGACGAACACATACAGGTGGGGACAGCGGGCGGCGGCGTATTCCACCAGGTGCCGGTGGCCCCGGGTGAAGGGATTGGCGTGGCACACCACGGCCCCGCTTTCGCCGTCATACGCCGGAAGGGAGGCGATGTACCGCTCCACGCCGCCCCGGCGGTGCTCCATCATCAGCATGTCCACCGTTTCCACCACCGGGAAGAAGCCCAGACTGCGGAACAGGCGGGCATTTTTCGGCTTGGTATACAGAAACGGGTGGGCCACGCCCCGCCGGGCGGACTCCTCCAGCAGGGCGGTGACGATCCGGGCGCAGGCCCCGTCCCCCTCGGCCCAGGGGGCCACGGCGATCTGCTTGAGGACCCGGCCGCTGACGGACCCGCAGGCCAGCAGGGCCCCGCCGTCGGACGACAGCAGGGCCGTGCAGTCGGCGTCTCCCTCGTCCCGGAGCCCGGCGGAGGCCAGCAGGGCCTCATACGCCGGGCGCAGGGACTGGGGCAGCGCCGTTACGATGCGCAGATCATTCATCCTCGTCGATCTGACGGACCACATCGATGATGGTGTTGTCACGGTACATGACCACGCCCACGATACGGTCCTTATAGCGGATGGGGTCGGGCACACCCACGATTTTTTCGGCCCGCTGCTGGAGCTGCTGGATGGTGAACACATGCAGCCCGGCCTTTTCCAGCTTTTCCTTCACGTCGGGGCGGCGGGGATTCACGGCAATGCCCTGGTCGGTGACCACCACGTCCACCACGTCGCCGGGGGTGACCACGGTGTTGACGCGCTTGACGATGGTGGGAATGCGGCCCCGGGTCAGAGGAGCCACCACCACAGAAAGGCTGGCACCCTCCGCCGTGTCGGGATGGCCGCCGATGGCACCGCGGATCACGCCGTCGGAGCCGGTGAGGACGTTGACGTTGAAGTCGGTGTCGATCTCCAGGGCGGAGAGGATCACGAAGTCCAGCTGGTCCACGGCGGCGGCCACCAGATGGCTGGCGTAGTAGCTGGCGCCGATCTGATGGTGGAAGTGGTTGTTCTTCAGGCTCTTGGCGGCGTCCAGGTCAAAGCTCTGCACGTCCAGGATGCGGTCGATGAGGCCCTCCTCGTGCATGGCGGCGATCTGACCGGTGATGCCGCCCAGGGCGAAGCGGCAGTGGATATTCTGGTCGATCATCTTCTGGCGCAGGAAGCGGGCGGTGGCCAGGGATGCGCCGCCGGAGCCCATCTGCATGGAGAAGCCGTCGTACAGATAACCGGCGGCCTCGATGACGTTGGCGGCGGTCTTGGCGATCAGCAGCTCCTTGGGGTCCTTGGTATAGCGGGTGGCCCCGGACATGATGCCCTTGGGGTCGCCGATGTCGTCGGTCATGACCACATAGTCCACCTCAAACTCGGGGATGGCCCAGGGGGCGTTGGGATAGGCCACCAGGTGGTTGGTAATGACGATGACGTTGTCGGCATAGGTGGCGTCGGGCCGGGCATAGCCCAGGGAGCCGCAGGCGATGCCGTCCTCGTCGTCCCGGCTGTAGCCGTTGGCGTTGCCGTAGGGGTCACAGGAGGGCGCACCCAGGAAAGCCACGTCGATGTGCAGATCGCCGGACCGGATGGCGCTGGCCCGGCCGCCGTGGGACCGGAATACCACCGGACAGTCGATGAGGCCCCGGGACACCTGCTCGGCCAGCTCGCCGCGCATACCGGAGGTTTCGATGTGGGTGATGACGCCATTCTGGATATGGCGGATCAGGGGGGCGTGGACGGCAGCCAGGGAGCTGGCGGCCAGGGTCAGGTTCTTAAAGCCCATTTCCGCCAGCTTATCCACCACGGTGTTGATGATATGGTCGCCGTTGCGGAAGTGGTGGTGGAAGCTGATAGTCATGCCGTCCCGAAGGCCGGTGCGTCGGATGGCCTCCTCCAGGGAGGGCACCAGCTTGTTCTGCCGGGTGGACCGGGCCTGGAATGTGGCGGTGTTCTTCTGGCGGGCACCGTGATACAGCCCGTGGTTGCTGATCTCACCGATATGCGGGATGTTTTCAAGCTCGATCATGTCAAATCTCCTCCACTTCGTCGATCTTGCAGCCGGCCTCGTACAGGTCCAGCAGGCGGCGGGCCCGGGTGACCACGGGCTTGTCGATCATCTTGCCCTTGAGGCTGGCCACGCCGCTGCCCCGGGCGTTGGCCTCGGCAATGGCGTCCATAATGGCCCGGGCCTTGTTCAGGTCCTTCTCGCTGGGCATGAACACATGGTGCAGCGGCTCGATCTGGCGGGGATTGATCACGGACTTGCCGTCGAAGCCCAGCTTTTTGATGAGGGTGGCCTCAGCGATGAAGCCCTCCTCGTTGTTGACGTCGGAATACACCGTGTCCAGGGCGGCAATGCCGGCGGACCGGGCGGCGTTGAGGATCATGCAGCGGGCGAACAGCAGCTCGATGCCGTCGGAGCGGGTGGTTTTCAGGTCGGTGACATAGTCCTCGGCGCCCAGGGCGATGCCGATGAGGCGGTCGCTGGCGTGGGCAATCTCGGCGGCGTGGAGCACGCCGTTGGCGCTTTCAATGGCGGCCATCATGCCGGTGGTGCCCACGGGAATACCGGCCTGGCGCTCGATGCGCTGGATCTCCCGCTCGCAGTCGATAACGTCCTGGGCGCTGTCGGTCTTGGGCAGGCGGACCACCTGGACCCCGGCCCGGACCACGGCCTCCAGATCCTGGACGCCCAGGCCGCTGGACAGGTCGTTGATGCGCACCACGGTCTCCTTGGTGCCGAAGTGCAGGGTCTTCAGGGCGTTATACACCAGAAAACGGGCGGAGTCCTTCTCGGTATAGGCCACGGAGTCCTCCAGGTCGAACATGATGGAGTCGGCCCCGTAGATGTGGGCGTCGCGGATCATGCCGGGGTTATTGCCGGGCACGAACATCATACTGCGGCGCAGTCTGTCTTTTACATACATGTTACTTGACCTCCCATTCATAGGCGTCGGACTGGGCGGCGCGGAAGATGGCGGTGGTAACCCGGGCGCGGACAGTGCAGTCCAGAGCACCCTTGTCCACGGCGGTGACCTCGGCGTTCTCAATGCCGTAGTGAGCCAGCGTGTCACGGATGACGGCCTCGATCTGACGGCCGAACTGCTGCAGGACGTTGCTGGTGAGGCTGATCTGGATGCCGCCGGACTGGGCGGGCTCCAGGGTGATCATGATGTCGTTGGACTCCATGGTACCGGCGGTGGCGGTGATGAGCAGGTTCATATGTCTGCCCCCTTTACAGCTTCGCGGCCAGACGGTCGTGGATGGCGGAGATGAATTCGCCGCTGGTAACGGCGGTGACGGGGGTGCCCTCGTCCACCAGGCCCACCAGGTCCTTGGTCATGATGCCTGCGCCCAAGGTCTCAAAGCAGGCGGCCTCCAGCTTGTCGGCAAAGGCGGACAGGTCCGGGGTGCCGTCCAGCTGGCCCCGCTTGCGCAGCGCGCCGGACCAGGCAAAAATGGTGGCCATGGGGTTGGTGGAGGTCTGCTCACCCTTCAGGTGCTTGTAGTAGTGCTTGGTGACGGTGCCGTGGGCGGCCTCATACTCGGTGGTGCCGTCGGGGGACACCAGAACGGAGGTCATCATGGCAAGGCTTCCGAAGGCGGTGGACACCATGTCGCTCATGACGTCGCCGTCATAGTTCTTGCAGGCCCAGATGAACCCGCCCTGGCTGCGGATGACCCGGGCCACGGCGTCGTCGATGAGGGTATAGAAATAGGTGATGCCCAGCTCGTCGAACTTGGCCTTATAGCTTTCAAACTCCTCCTCGAACACCTTCTTGAACTCGCCGTCGTAGACCTTGGCGATGGTGTCCTTGGTGGAGAACCACAGGTCCTGCTTGGTGTCGATGGCGTACTGGAAGCAGGCCCGGGCGAAGGAGCGGATGCTCTTTTCCTTGTTGTGGGCGCCCTGCCACACGGCGGGGCCGTCCACCTTCTGCACCAGCAGGGTCTTTTCCTCACCGCTCTCGCCCCGGAAGGTCATGGTGCACTCGCCGGGCTCGGTGGTGTACAGATCCACGCTCTTATACACGTCGCCGTAGGCGTGACGGGCGATGGTGATGGGCTTTTTCCAGTTCTTCACCACAGGGTGGATGCTGTCGATGAGGATGGGGGCACGGAACACGGTGCCGTCCAGGATGGAGCGGATGGTGCCGTTGGGGCTTTTCCACATCTGGGTCAGCTGGGGATATTCCTCCATGCGCTGCTTGTTGGGGGTGATGGTGGCGCACTTCACGGCCACGCCCAGGCGGCGGGTGGCGTTGGCGGCGTCCACGGTGACCTGATCCTGGGTCTCGTTGCGGTGCAGCAGGCCCAGGTCATAATACTCGGTTTTCAGGTCCACAAAGGGCAGGATCAGCTGGTCCTTGATCATCTGCCACAGGATGCGGGTCATTTCGTCGCCGTCCATCTCCACCAGGGGTGTGACCATCTTGATTTTTTCCATGAGCGATATTTCCTCCTTCAATATTCCGGGGCGGTTTGTATGGTTCGGGGTGCCCGGGAGGCGGGAAGCCTCCCGGGCGGGGATATATTACATGAGGCCGTCCCAAAAGCCTCGCAGAGTTTGCCGCCCGCAGGCGGCAAAGCAAGTTTAATCCGTTTTTTGCGGCGGCGTGTACGTCGCAAAAAACACTTCTCAGTCTGCAAGTGTGGAATTTGTTCGCTTTCAGCGAACAAATTATGCGCGCAGCAGACTGCAATCCTTTTTTCAAAAAAGGCCCCGCCTTTTTTGAAAAATCTAAAGCACCCACTGCAAAAGCAGCAGCAGGCCGAAGCCCGGCAGGCCCAGCACGCCGATCAGCAGTCCGTTGAACAAGTTGAGCCCCAGCTGAAGCCCCGGGGCCAGGCGGCCCAGCAGCCACAGGGCCCCGAAGCCCAGGGCCGCGTTGCCTGCCACCCGGAAGACCAGCTTCAGGGGGCTTCTGGCCAGGCGCAGCACCCCCAGCAGCATAAACAGTCCCCCCACGCCCAGGGCGAGCTTTTCTAAGACGGACACGCGGTGCCTCCCTTCATGGCGGCTGCCGCCGCGCAGGGCTCCTGACCCAGCTGGGCCTTGATGCACCGCAGCAGATAGTCGCTGCGGGCCTTCAGGGCGTTGATCTCATAGATGCTGGCCTCCACCAGCTCCGGGGCCGTGACAAAGTTGAACTTGTCATAGGCGTTGCGCAGAGCCTGGTTGGTCTGGTGCAGCTCCTGCCGCAGCTCCTCCAGCGTGGGGGAAACGGCCTGATTTTTCTTCTTTTCCATGGTGATCCCTCCTGGCATATGCCTGTAACCTATTTGTACGGTTATTTTGGACAGATATGACAGGCTTTAACCCGGGGGACAAGCAAAAATTTCCGGGAGGTGCGGAGAATGCACGAGGAATACATGCGCCAGGCCCTGGACCTGGCCCGGCAGGCCGCCGCCTGCGGCGAGGTGCCAGTGGGCTGCGTCATCGTCAAGGACGGCGCGGTGGTGGGCCGGGGCCGCAACCGCCGTGAGGAGCGCCAGGCCGCCTGGTCCCATGCGGAGATGGAGGCCATGGCCCAGGCCAACCGCGCTCTGGGCACCTGGCGGCTGGACGGCTGCACCCTGTATGTGACCCTGGAGCCCTGCCCCATGTGCGCCGGGGCCATTCTCAACGCCCGGGTCAGCCGGGTGTATTTCGGGGCCCGGGACCGGGAGATGGGAGCCTGCGGCGGGGTGATGAACCTGTTCATGGAGGACTTCCCCCATCCCCCCGCCCTGGTGGGCGGCGTGCTGGAGGAGGAATGCGCCCGGGTCCTGCGGGAATTTTTCCGGGTCCTCCGGGAAAAGTAAAATTTCCCTTATTTTCCCGTTGACAAAACCGGGAAAAGTGGCTATATTATGTCATATCGAGTGCAAATGCAGTGATGGGGACCAGTAGCGCTCCCTCCCGATGCCAAGAGAGCCGCCGTTTGGTGCAAGGCGGCCACGGGGGAAGCCGCGAATATCACCCCGGAGCATCCGGCTGAAACGACTTTTCGGATTAGGTGCGGACGGCGGAGGGCCGTTATCATCCCTCGCCCACGGATGGTGGGGCAGAGCGGCTGCGCCCCGGCGCGGCAACAAGAGTGGTACCGCAGAGGTTTTCCGGCCTTTGTCTCTTATGGGAGACAAGGGCCTTTTATTTTTTGCAATATAAAATGTCATGTTTATAATGGAGGTAACACATGGAGTACAAAAAGACGCTGAATATGCCCAAGTCCGGCTTTCCCATGCGGGCGGGCCTGCCCAAGCGGGAGCCGGAGATGCTGCGCTACTGGCAGGAGCTGGACCTTTACAACGAGCTGCTGAAGAAGAACGAGGGCAAGCCTCTGTTCTCCCTCCACGACGGCCCTCCCTTCTCCAACGGCGCCCTGCACATGGGCCACGCCCTGAACAAGGCCCTGAAGGACTTCATCAACCGCAGCTATGCCATGCGGGGCTATTATACCCCCTATATCCCCGGCTGGGATAACCACGGCATGCCCATTGAGTCCGCCATCATCAAGCAGAACAAGCTCAACCACAAGGCCATGAGCGTGGCGGATTTCCGCACCGCCTGCCACCAGTTCGCCGACCACTATATCGACGTCCAGCGGGAGGGCTTCAAGCGCATGGGCGTGGTGGCCGACTGGGAGCACCCCTACAAGACCATGGACCCCGGCTTCGAGGCCCGGGAGGTCCGTGTCTTCGGCCAGATGTATAAAAACGGCCACATCTACAAGGGCCTCAAGCCCGTGTACTGGTGCCCCCACGACGAGACCGCCCTGGCCGAGGCCGAGATCGAGTATCAGGACGACCCCTGCACCACGGTGTATGTGAAGTTCCCCATGAACGATGACCTGGGCAAGCTCTCCCACCTGGACAAGAGCAAGCTGAGCTTCGTCATCTGGACCACCACCATCTGGACCCTGCCCGGCAACCTGGCCATCGCCCTGCACCCCGACGAGAGCTACGCCGTGGTGAAGGCCCCCAACGGCGAGCTGTATATCATGGCCGAGGCCCTGACGGAGAAGGTCATGGGCATCGGCGGCTTCGACAGCTATGAGATCGTGGAGACCCACCCCGGCTCCTTCTATGAGAATATGCTGGCCAGCCATCCCTTCCTGCCCAAGACCAGCCGCCTGGTGCTGGCGGACTATGTCACCATGGACTCCGGTACCGGCTGCGTCCACACCGCCCCCGGCTTCGGTGCCGACGACTATCAGACCTGCCTGCGCTACGGCATGGACATGGTGGTGCCCGTGGACGACCAGGGCCGCCACACGGACTACGCCGGCAAGTACGCCGGTATGAAGACCGAGGAATCCAACCCCGTGATCCTTCAGGATATGAAGGAGGCCGGTTCCCTGTTTGCCAGCCAGGAGATCGTCCACAGCTATCCCCACTGCTGGCGCTGCAAGAAGCCCATCATCTTCCGTGCCACTCCCCAGTGGTTCTGCTCCGTGGAGTCCTTCAAGGACGATGCCATCGCCGCCTGCGAGGACGTGCGCTGGGTTCCCTCCTGGGGCAAGGACCGTCTGCGGTCCATGGTCCTGGAGCGCACCGACTGGTGCATCAGCCGCCAGCGCCGCTGGGGCCTGCCCATCCCGGTGTTCTACTGCAAGGACTGCGGCAAGCCCATCTGCACCGACGAGACCATCGACGCCATCGCCAATATCTTTGAAAAGAAGGGCTCCAACGCCTGGTTCGAGATGGAGGCGGAGGACATGCTGCCTGAGGGCTTCACCTGCCCCCACTGCGGCAAGAACGCCGGCTTCGAGAAGGAGAGCGACACCCTGGACGGCTGGTTCGACTCCGGCTCCACCCACTACGCCGCCATGGAGCGGGACCAGGGCTTCTGGCCTGCCACCATGTATATCGAAGGTCTGGACCAGTATCGCGGCTGGTTCCAGAGCTCCCTGCTGGTGGCCGTGGGCGCCCTGGGCCGGGGCGCGCCCTTCAAGGAGTGCCTGACCCACGGCTGGACCGTGGACGGCCAGGGCCGCGCCATGCACAAGTCCCTGGGCAACGGCATGGACCCCTATGAGATTTTCAACAAGTACGGCGCGGACCTGCTGCGCCTGTGGGCCGGCTCCTCCGACTATCATGTGGACGTCCGCTGCTCCGACGACATCTTCAAGCAGCTGAGCCAGAATTATCTGAAGTTCCGCAACACCGCCAAGTTCTGCCTGGACAACCTGACGGGCTTCGATCCGGAGCAGCTGGTGGCCGCCGCCGATATGCAGGAGCTGGACCGCTGGGCCGTCACCCGGCTCAACAGCCTGATCCGCCGGGTGTTCGACAGCTACGACGCCTACGAGTTCCACGCCGTGTCCCACGCCATCAACGACTTCTGCGTGGTGGACCTGAGCTCCTTCTATTTCGACATCATCAAGGACCGCCTGTACTGCGACGGTGAGCACAGCGCCAGCCGCCGCAGCGCCCAGACCGCCCTGTTCCTGATCCTGGACGCCATGACCCGGATGTTCGCCCCCATCCTGGCCTTCACCTGCGAGGAGATCTGGCTGGCTATGCCCCACCGCAGTGCCGACGACAGCCGCAGCGTCCTGTTCAACTGCATGGTGCAGCCCTACGAGGACTACGCCCTGCCAGAGGACGCCATGGACCGCTGGGCCCGCATCGCCGCCGTCCGCAGCGCCGTCAACGGCGCTCTGGAGCAGGCCCGGGCCGACAAGACCATCGGCAAGAGCCTGGAGGCTGAGGTGGACGTCACCGTTCCCGCCGAGGACGCTTTCCTGGCGGAGCTGAACGCCGATACCCTGGCGGACCTGCTGATCGTGTCCCAGGTACGGGTCACCGTGGGCGACGCCCTGTCCGTCACCGTGGCCCCCGCCCAGGGCGTCAAGTGCGCCCGCTGCTGGAAGGTGCTCACCAGCGTGGGCACCGTGGCCGGGCACGACACCCTGTGCCCCCGGTGCGCCGCCGTGGTGAAGACGCTGCCCGTGGTGGAATAATCGCCCATTTGATCTGACCAACGGGGCGGGGCCGCTGTGCCCCGCCCCGGCTGAAATTTTCGGGCGGATGCGGCATCCGCCTGCGGAGGTAAAACGTGAACGACAAACAGGAAGCAAAATTCCAGGAGCTTACCGGCCGGCCGGTGGGTCATCTGGTGTGCAAAATGGCGGTCCCCACCATCATCAGCATGATGGTCACCGCCTGCTACAACATGGTGGACACCTATTTCGTGGGCCAGCTCCACAGCAACAGCGCCACCGGCGCGGTGGGCGTGGTGTTCTCCCTGATGGCGGTGATCCAGGCGGTGGGCTTCTTCTTCGGCCACGGCTCCGGCAACTATATCTCCCGCCAGCTGGGCCGCCATGAAACCGCCGACGCCGAAAAAATGGCCGCCACCGGCGTGACCCTGGCCTTTCTGGCCGGGTGCGTCATCCTGGTGCTGGGCCAGATCTTCCTGACGCCCCTGGCCCGGCTGCTGGGCTCCACGGACACCATCCTCCCCTACGCCCGCAGCTATCTGCGGATCATCCTGCTGGGGGCCCCGTATATGACGGCGTCCTTCGTGCTGAACAACCAGCTGCGCTTTCAGGGCAGCGCCGCCTACGGCATGGTGGGCATCGCCGCCGGGGCGGTGCTGAACGTGGGGCTGGACCCGCTCTTGATCTTCGGGCTGAACATGGGGGTGGCCGGAGCGGCTCTGGCCACCATCCTCAGCCAGCTGGCCTCCTTCTGCATGCTGCTTCTGGGCTGCGCCCGGGGCGGCAACCTGCGGATCCGGCTGAAAAACGTGTGCTTCCGCCGGGACCTGTTCCTGGAGATCGGCAAGGGCGGTCTGCCCTCCCTGTGCCGCCAAGGGCTGGCCAGCATCGCCACCATCTGCCTCAACCGCAGCGCCGGACTGTACGGCGACGCGGCCATTGCCGCCATGAGCGTGGTAAGCCGGGCCATGATGCTGGCCCAGTCCGCCCTGATCGGCTTCGGCCAGGGATTCCAGCCGGTGTGCGGCTTCAACTATGGCGCGGGGCTGTATCACCGGGTGAAGGAGGGCTTCCGCTTCTGCGTCAAGTGGTCCACGGTGTTCCTGACGGCGGTTTCGATGCTGGGCCTGGTCCTGGCTCCCCATATCATCGCCGTGTTCCGCAACGACCCGGAGGTCATCGCCTTCGGAGCCCGGGCCCTGCGGTTGCAGTGCCTGGCCTTCCCGCTGTGCGGCGTCATCGTCATCTCCAGCATGCTGACCCAGACCATCAACAAGGTTTGGCAGGCCTCGGTGCTGGCGGTAGCCCGGCAGGGGCTGTTCTTCATCCCGGCGGTGCTGGCCCTGCCCCATATCTGGGGGGAGCTGGGGGTGCAGCTGGCCCAGCCGGTGTCGGACGTGTGCGCCTTCGCCCTGACGGTGCCCCTGGTGCTGGGGGTCCTGCGGGACATGGACCGCCAGCAGCGCCTGGAAAAAATCCGATAAAAAAGACAGGCAGCGGGCCTCACAGCCTCGCTGTCTGTCTTTTTTCATACTTTACAGGGCGGCAGCGCCGATGATACCGGCATCGTTGCCCAGCCGGGCCGCGGCGATGATGGGGATGGCCCCATCCTTACCGCCGAAGCAGTTTTTCTCCACATACCGGCGCACCGGGGCCAGCAGGCGCTCCCCCTGTCGGCTGATGCCGCCGCCGATGAGGATCACCTCCGGAGCCAGGGCGTTGACGATGTTGGTCACTCCCGCCCCCAGATAGTCGCAGAAGCGGTCCACCACGGCGTTGGCGGTCTCGTCTCCCCGGTCCGCCGCGTCAAACACGGTCTTTCCGGTGATCTCCTCCGCCCCCGCCAGCAGGGACTCCGGATGCTCCGCCGCCGCCTGCCGGGCCTGACGGATCAGGGCCGTGGCGGAGGAATACGCCTCCCAGCAGCCCCGGCGGCCGCAGGTGCAGGGCTCGCCGTCCAGCACCAGCAGGGTGTGGCCCAGCTCGGCCCCGGCCCCCCGCATGCCGTCATAAATTTTCCCGCCGATGATGATGCCGCCGCCTACGCCGCTTTTGGCCGGGACTCCCACCCGGATGGCGAAGTCTCCGGACCCGTCGTACATGCCGCAGGTCATCAGGTTGGCGTTGACGAACCGGCCATAGGCCGCCGGGAACAGGCGCTGGCCGTCCGGCAGCTGGCCGTGGCAGGCCAGCACGCAGCCGATGCGGGCCAGGTCCGCCGCACTGACCCGGATGGAGCAGGCCCGGAAATAGCAGTCCAGCAGCTCCTCCACGTCCCCGTGGAGCAGGCCGTGGGCCTTCAGCAGATAGGCCAGGGCCCGGTTTTTGGAGCCGGTGGCCTTTTCGGAGTGGTAGACCTCCTCGTCCAGGTCGATCTTCTCGTTGGCGGCCAGGCGGCGGATAAAGCCCAGCAGCCGGGCAAACCGCTGGTCATAGGTCTCGCCCCCCACCAGCTGGCACATGAGGATGGCCCCGGCGTTGACCATGGGGTTCAGGTGCTTGGCCAGCAGGGCGTTGTCCGCCACGTTGATGGCGTCAAAGGGCTTGCCGGTGGCCTCCACCCCCACATGGGCCCGGACGGTCTCCCGGCCGTTGTCCTGCAGGGCCAGCAGAAGCAAAAGGGGCTTCATCACGCTCTGGATGGTGAAGCAGCGGCGGCTGTCGCCGGCCTCCACCAGGGTTCCGTCCTTGTGGAACACGGCAATGCCCAGGCGGTCCGGGTCCTGCCGGGCCAGCTCAGGGATATAGGAGGCCAAGGCCCCCTGCCCGGTGTACGGGCGGCACTCCTGCAGGATCTGCTGCAGCAATTCTTCCATATCGGCTCCTTCACCCGCGCGAAGGCGGGATTTTTTGATACAATAGGTAATTTTTCTGTCGGATATTACGGTCAGTAGTCGACTTTCATCAGGCACAGGCCCTCCGGCGGGGCGGTGGGACCGGCCAGGCGGCGGTCCCGGGCCTCCAGCAGGGCGGGCATATCCTCCGGCTGCCGGGCCCCGCGGCCCACCTCCAACAGGGTGCCCACCAGGATGCGCACCATATTCTGCAAAAAGCCGGTTCCGTGGAACGTGAACACGATGCGGTCCCGCTGGCGCACCACGGTGATGCTGTCCACCAGCCGGACGGTGGATTTTTTCATCCGGGGATTGCCGCAGAAGCTGGCGAAGTCGTGATGTCCCTGCAAATATGCCGCCGCCTGCTGCATCCGCTCCAGGTCCGGGTGAAAGTCCAGCAGGGTGACATACTTCCGGTCGAACACCGGCTTCACCGGCCCGTCGAAGCACACATAGCGATAGGTTTTGCCCAGGGCCTTATACCGGGCGTGGAACCGGGGGGCGGCCTCCTTCACCTCCCGGACGGCGATGGCGTCGGGGAGATAGCGGTTCATATAGTCTCGGATCTCCTCCGGGGACAGGTCCACGTCCAGCTGGGCGTTGGCCGCCATGGCCCGGGCATGGACCCCGGCGTCGGTGCGTCCCGCGCCGATGATCTCCACGGGACTGCCCTGGAGCCGGGTCAGCACGCTCTCCAGCTTCCCCTGGATGGTGTCCCGCCCCGGCTGGCGCTCCCAGCCGAAAAAGCGGGTGCCGTCATAGGCAATGGTGAATTTATAGTTGCGCAGCATATGGAATCACTCCGTCATGATCTTCAGGATCACCCGGTCCGTCTCCTTCATGCCCTGAGAGGCCAGGATGCCCACATTGCGGATGGTCTCCTCCACGTCCCGGCCCACGATGCCGTCGCCGGGCCGGAAGCTGTTGCCCCGCAGGTACATGTTATAGCCCAGAATGCCGGTTTCCACACCCATAGCGATCTTGCTGGCGCAGCTGGCCTTGGCCCCGTCGCAGATGCAGCCGGAGATCATGGCCGCGGCGTTGGTGATGGTGTGGCAGATGCCCTCATAGTCCGCGCCCCGGAGCCATGCAATGCCGCAGCCTGCCCCCACGCCGGCAGACACCGCCCCGCAGTAGGCGGACAGGCGGCCGATGCCGGTTTTCTGGTGGATGGTGATCAGGTCCGACAGGCACACCGCCCGCAGGATGGTCTCCCGGTCCCGGCCCGTCTGCACGCCGTAGCGCCACACGGGGACGGAGGCGGTGATGCCCTGGTTGCCGGAGCCGGAGCAGATCACCACCGGCATCTC